>OJAL01000016.1_pt1 | contig 159444 bp, 131 predicted proteins | sample 1589301 | NCBI WGS metagenome assembly OJAL01 (sample SAMN03283261) | human gut metagenome | biome: human-associated habitat; material: feces | host: Homo sapiens | place: USA | collected 2013
CTTCCTCTCCATCCATCTGCCTCATTTATCATGCATGATTCCGTGTAGTTATTGGACTTCGACTTGGTAAGCAGCCTTATCCTCATGCATAACCTTATATGAGATTTCTGTTCGTCAGACCAGAGATTTGCCCATGAGTTAGTATGTTCCTCACATCCAGCTTCCTTCAGATTCCGCCTCACGGTGGACACCCTTGCCTTCGGCTATATCCTTCCCACTACCGGGTGGATTCGGGACTTTAACCCGTTAGAAACGTGCGCCGCTAGGCGCACAAGCAAAAAAGACTGTTGTCCGGTGCAAATGCCAGCAACAGTCTTTTTGAATCCATATAAATTATAAAATTAAAAATTAGATTTTATTGCATTTTTATTTTTCTTCTGCAACTTCTTCCTTACGGATTTCCTTTGTACGAATCTCTTCGCAGATTGCATCAATGAATTTTCCTAAAGGTTTTACGCCTTCATCTCCTGCAAAACGGCTTCTTACGGATACGGTTCCGTTCTCTGCCTCCTGCTGACCAACTACCAGCATGTACGGCAGCTTATCCAGTCTTGCTTCACGAATCTTGAATCCGATTTTCTCAGAACGGTTATCAACCGTTACATCTACATCATGAGCTGCTAATTCTTTTCTTACCTGCTCTGCATAGTCTGCATATTTTTCAGAAATCGGCAATACTCTTACCTGTTCCGGACAAAGCCAGGTTGGGAATTTTCCTGCATAATGTTCAATCAGCCATGCAAGGGTACGCTCATAACATCCCATGGATGTACGATGGATAATCCAAGGAAGTACTTTCTCACCCTTCTCATCGATATAGTACATACCAAACTTCTCTGCACTTGCACAGTCAAGCTGGATGGTAACCATGGTATCTTCTTTTCCATATACATTCTTTGCCTGAATATCAATCTTTGGTCCGTAGAATGCAGCTTCCCCATCTGCTTCTGTATACTTGATGCCATTCTTATCCATAACATCACGCAGATACTGCTGGGTGCTGTTCCAATATGCTTCGTCGCCCAGATATTTTTCTTTGTTGTTCGGATCCCATTTGGACAGACGGTAAGTAACATCTCCATCGATACCAAGTGTAGTCATTACATAATGGCAAAGTTCAGTACATCTGGTAAGTTCTTCTTCCGCCTGTTCCGGGCAAAGAATAATATGTGCCTCTGTAATAGTAAACTGTCTGACACGGGTAAGTCCATGCATCTCTCCGGAGTCCTCATTCCGGAACAATGTAGAAGTCTCTGACATCCGATATGGCAGATCTCTGTAAGAGTGCTGTTCATTCATGTATACATAATACTGGAATGGACAAGTCATCGGACGCAGTGCCATTGTCTCTTTGTCGTCGCTGTCCTTATTTAAAATGAACATTCCATCCATGTAGTGATCCCAGTGTCCGGAAATCTTATAGAGGTCACTCTTTGCCATCAGCGGAGTTCTGGTACGTACATAACCCCACTCTTTATCCTCTAAGTCTTCTATCCAACGCTGCAGTTTCATAATCATCTTGGTTCCCTTTGGTGTAAATAAAGGAAGTCCCTGTCCGATAACATCAACAGTGGTAAATAATCCCATTTCACGGCCAAGTTTGTTATGGTCACGGCGTTTGGCATCTTCTAATTTCTCTAAGTATTCTTTTAGCTCTTCCTTCTTATTAAAAGCAGTACCATAAATTCTCTGTAATCTTGCTTTGTCAGAATTACCTCTCCAATATGCCATGGAAGATGATGTCAGCTTAAATGCCTTTACGCCCTTGGTTGTCATCAGATGTGGACCAGCACATAAATCTACGAAGCCGCCCTGGTCATAGAAAGAAATTTCTTCTCCCTCTGGTAATTCTTCAATCAGTTCTACTTTGTATGGTTCATTACGTTCCTGCATGAATTTGATTGCTTCCTCTCTTGGAAGTGTGAATCGTTTTAATTCATGACCTTCCTTGATAATCTTCTTCATCTCTGCTTCCAGATTATCGAGGTCTTCTCTTGAAAATGGGGCATGATCAAAATCATAATAGAATCCATCTTCAATTGCCGGTCCAATCGTAATCTTTGCATCCGGGAATAATTTCTTTACCGCCTGAGCCAGTACATGGGATGCAGTATGGCGGATTACCTTTAATCCTTCTTCATCACTTGCTGTTATAATATTTAAATTGCAGTCCTTGTCAAGAACGGTTCGTAAATCCACCACTTCTCCGTCTACTTCACCGGCGCATGCAACTCTTGCAAGGCCTTCGCTGATATCTGCTGCAATATCATAGACTGATTTTGCTTCACTGTACTCTTTTACTGAGCCATCTTTTAATGTGATTTTCATGTTCAAGTCTCCTTTTCTTATTATATTGGTATTAAAATAAAAAATCCCTGATGCATAAAATTTATGCATCAGGGACGATACTCTATCGTGGTTCCACCCTGCTTGCTGTACTTATCGTACAACCGCTCATTCTGATGATAACGGAATCACCGGACCGGATTGGGGTCACTCAGAGCTGGTCTTCACATTACACTCCATCAGAATACTCTCACCAAATGTATTCCTCTCTTTGACTTCCTGTCATGCTACTCGTCTCTTCTTTGTTTTGTCCTTTTGACAAAAGCTATTGTATACTCTTTTTTCTGCTATGTAAAGAGTTTTTCTGTGAAATATTTTCCAAATGTTTTCCAAAATATTTTATTCTTATCTTCCGCAGCAGAATTTATATTTCTTTCCACTTCCACAAGGACACGGATCATTTCTTCCGACTTTCTTTCCAACTACAACAGTGCCAGATTTCTTCTGCTCTAAATAAAGCTTTCTCTTGGTATCTGCATCAAAAATTTCATCCCACTGTGGTAATTCATAGAGCCAGTCAGCTTTGGCATCTACCATGTTCTTGTATAATTTTTCTTTATCGAATGCAAGGCTTACCTTGGTATCCTCTTCCATAGTATCAATTGGGTTTGGTGTTACCAGGCTGTCATTGATTCCATCTAAGAATCCAGTCATATCCATAATGCTGAGGTCGTATTTCTCTGCCAGCTCTTTTACAGTTCCTTCTACCTTCTCATCCGGGTTTGTTAAAAGCTTCTCATATACGCCCTTCTCTAACATAAAATATCTCTGCCAGAACTTCTGTAATTTTCCTCTATCTGCCTGCTGATCATAAGCAATCTTCTGCCATTCTTCTAATAATGCCATTGTTCATATCCATCCTTTAATCCATATTTAGTCGTATAACGCTTGTTTCAGTATAGCATATTTTGTGCTTTTTTCAAGTATTTATCCTCTGCAACTTTACATTTTCTGATTGACTATCCGCTGTCAAATGTTAAAATAATGTATATTGCTTTTTTCTAAAAACAGGTCATCAAAGAAAGTTGAGGTCATATATGAAAAAGACAAAACAGATTCTTGCAATTATCGGTGTTGTACTCTTAGTTGCCCTCTATGTTTCCACTCTTGTTTTTGCATTGATTGGAAGCGATCTTGCCACAAACTGTCTTAAGGCTTCCATCTATGCCACTGTGGTTGTCCCAGTTCTCATCTGGGCTTATACCATGGTATACCGCTTACTTAAGAATCATTACTCTTTAAGAGAAGATTTGGATTCCATCAAAAAAAAAGCTTCCGGGCAGGATGCTTCCGCAAAAACTTCAAATGAACCAAACATCAAAAAAGAGGATTGCGAATAACCACAATCCTCTTTTATAACTTGTCCACTTCTTAAAATTAAGCAAGTTTTGTTTTTGCAAGCTCTGCTAATGTTGCAAATCCTTCTGCATCATTTACAGCCATCTCAGCTAACATTTTACGGTTCATATCAACACCAGCTAATTTTAAACCATACATAAATTTGCTGTAAGATAATCCATTCATTCTTGCTGCTGCGTTAATACGGGCAATCCATAACTGTCTGAACTGTCTCTTTCTCTGTTTTCTTCCTGCATAAGAACTTGTTAAGGCTCTCATGACAGACTGTTTTGCTACTCTATACTGTTTGGAGCGTGCTCCTCTGTAACCTTTAGCTAATTTTAATGTTCTATTATGTTTCTTTTTAGCGTTTAAGCCGCCTTTAATTCTTGCCATGTTCTATTCCTCCTTAACCAATTCTTATAAATATGGTAAAATCTTCTTCATATTCTTAACATTTGTTGCATCTGTCATTGCAGGTTTTCTAAGATTTCTCTTAGTCTTAGTTGTTTTCTTTGTTAAGATATGTCTCTTATAAGCCTTGTTTCTCTTTAATTTTCCTGTTCCTGTTAATTTGAAACGTTTTGCTGCTGCTCTGCTTGTTTTCTGTTTTGGCATAATTTATTCCTCCTTAAAATCATTATCTTTTCTCTGCCAGCACCATACCCATGCTTCTGCCTTCCAGCTTTGGTGCTTTCTCCACTACTGCAATATCTGCAAGTGCTTCTGCAAAATCATCCAGAATATGTTTGCTTGCCTGTACATGTGCCATTTCTCTACCACGGAAACGAAGTGTAACTTTTACTTTATTTCCTTTGGAAATGAACTTTCTTGCGGCATTCATTTTGGTATTCAAATCATTGGTATCGATATTTGGAGAAAGACGAACTTCTTTTAATTCAACCGTTTTCTGTTTCTTACGTGCTTCCTTCTCTTTTCTTGCAAGCTCATATCTGTATTTACCGTAATCGATAATCTTACATACAGGTGGCTTTGCTCCAGGAGCAATCTTTACTAAATCAAGTTCTGCTTCCTGTGCCAGCTTATATGCTTCTCTTGCTGACATGATACCTAACTGTTCACCATCCGCGCCAATCAGGCGGACTTCCTTATCTCTGATTTGTTCATTGATCATTAACTCGCTAATGGTCGTACACCTCCAAAATTAAATTCACCACAGCTTTGCCAGACAACTTTCCGTTTATTTCCGCAAAAAAAGTGGATAGACAGACTATCCACTTCAAAATGATTCGCTCATTGCATACTCATTATAAACACTTAGTCACTTGATTGTGCTAAGGTGAGAGTGGATACTCTACTTTCTTCAACTTGCTTATAGTACCATATGTCATTTCGTTCGTCAAGCATTATTTTTACCGATATTCGCTTCTGATATTTTCCGCCCTCTCAATAATCGTTTCCGGGAACCCGGTAAAGGAAAGCAGGCGGATTGCATTCTGGGAATTTGCCGGTCCCTTCTGCAATTTATAATCAAATACAATATCCCCTTCTCCAAACTCTTCGGAAAAATGATAATTGTCATAACCAATTTTTTCAAGCTCCGTCAATTCCTTATCATGGGATGCCACAATTGCAATGCAGTTATGATGTGCCAGATATTCCATGATTGCTTTTGAAGCTGCAATACGCTCCTGGGTATTGGTTCCTCTTAAGATTTCATCAATAACACAGATAACCAGTTTATCCTCCGACAAAGCATCCAGAATACGTTTTAAATATTTAATCTCTTTGATAAAATAACTGTCACCGGATAAAATATCGTCTCTTACCGCCATGGAAGTAATCATTTTTGCATGAGGCAGATGCATTCTTTTTGCGGTGCAGGTATGAATGCTCTGTGCCAGTATCACATTGACAGCTATGGTCTTGATAAAGGTTGACTTACCGGAAGCATTGGAGCCTGTGATAATGCAGTTATGCTGAAGTTCCATAGAATTGGTCACTGCTCCATGAAGCAGCGGATGATAAATTTCTTCCATCTCAAGCTGCTTTGTTTCCTCATATTCCGGTACTGTCACAAGAGGCAGACTCTTTCGGAAAGAGCCTGTGCTGACCGCTGCATCCAGTTCTCCTACCACCCGGTAAATCTTAAGATAAGCATCCTGGTTATCCATAAACTGATTCAATACTTTCATATAAGTAAGGATATGCCACTGGGTTACCCCCAGCAGGAAATCCTGCAGCATTTCAAACACATCTCCCATGGCATTTCTGCTCTGGATATTTAGCAGAAATGCCTTCTTATCCATTTTGGCAAATACCGGAAGCAGCGGTGCCAGTTCTTCACAAATTTTGTCTTTCTGGTATTCCTGCTCCAGTTCTCGTGCTACCGTAATCAGGTATGCCGCCGTTCCCATCATATGAATCTCCTGGTCAAACTTCAGCCGGACCGTAAAGATATACACCGACAAATTCACAAGAAATACTACCACCAAAGCTGACAGAGCATATATATTATGAAATACGACTGCCGCCACAACAACTACCACCAGCAATATCCGGAGCATCTGATAAACCCAGAGATTTGAAATTGCAAAATCCTCTACTGTCTGGATAAAGGATGGAATATAGTAAGCCTCGTCTCTCTTTCCAAGCTTTGACAAAGTTTCTTCCAGATGATAGCGTTTTTCATCATCTGCTTCACAAAAAGCTATTCTTTTTTCTAAAAGCTCCTCTTCTTCCTTCGTCTGCTTCGCATAATGAAGCTTTGCATATAAAATTTCTTCTCCCATGGTGGAATCACAGTTGTTGATTCTCTGGTACACATCATCCATATTAAGGTCATTCCATGTGACCTCATCCACCTGCTGTGTTCCACCCACAGTATCCAGATAATTTCTTATCAGTTCTCTTTTGAATTCCTTTTTCTCAGGTTCTTTTCCATATTTTTCTTTCAGTGTCCGTTTGCAGCGGTTCTTCCAACTCTCTTTTGTTTTAATTGCTGAATAAGTAAATCCTGCAATCATAATTACTACAAGGATTGCTGCTTCCATTTCTTCGCCTTCCTACTGCATGATTCCAATGGTATCTATCCAGTAAATATTATCTTTATCCATAATTCCATTTACAGTAACAGTATCTCCCTCATGCAGGAAAATCAATTGTTCATTATCAGAAAACTTCTGCCAGTATACCATACCGTCGTCTCCTGCCAGATAAACATAGGTCTCTCCTGCAATCTCAACATACTGCATTTCACTGATTACAAAACTTCTTGTCTCTGTCTCACCTTCCGGAATTGTTTTTCCCTTGGCTGCTGTCTGTGCATTACCTGCAGTGCTGTTGCTGTCCCCGGAAGAATTTTCTGCCTCTTCCGGATTCCCAGTGTTTTCTGTACCATCACTGCCTGTCATCTTACGATACTTTGCAAAGCACTCATCGAGACTGGCTGCTGTTGTTACCATATTATAAGATTCTACATTTACCATGCCATAAAGCTTCACTATGCCGCTGGCATCTTTTAATACCATAATATAAGTCGGCTGACCATCTACATTAATCAAAGACGGGAAAGATGCACGGTATCCTTTCTCCTGCACTTCTCCTTCTGCAGCAGCCATTGCAGAGCTTTCATCTGCTCCTGCAATACTGTAATAATGTGCTTCTGAAGTCCGCTCATTTACCAGTATAAACCCGATATTGGAGGCATCATCATTGACAGAAGTAACTCCGGTATAAATCCAGATATCCCCATCTTTGGCAACATAGCCGAAGTTTGCTTCGTAAGATTCCTCATCTCCGTCTTCATCCTCTACTACCGTTTCCGTACATTTCTTACAGCCTTTTTTGCCGAAGATGCTGTTCATAAATCCATTAGATAATTCTCCATACCAGTTATACTGTTCCACCAGAAGATCCCCGTCAAAGACATCATCCATCCAGTTCGGCACTTCTGATGCATCATAATACTGACAGTCTCCGCTGATTGGGTCACAGCTGATTGCACCCTCGACGGTTTCTCCACCAAATAAACCGATGGTGTATTTGTATACACTGGCAATATAGTATGGGTTTCCATCTTCGTCCACTTCAAAATGAAGATTTCCGAAAAGTTTATCCGGGTAATTCATACGGATATGCCTTCTTAAATCCTTGCCAAAGTAAGCAGACGGAACATAAATCATTCCTTCCTTTACCGGAACATACTGCGCCTTCTGTCCTACCGGATCAACAGTTATATAACCCGGAACACCATTTTCCTTATTTCCCATATATTTAAAAAAGCCGGCATACTCTAATGCAGATACTTTCGTTGGTGCCCCCTGATAATCAATCTGTGTGTAGTCTTCCGATACATTATACTGGCTCACCACTTCTGAAAGGCTTCCGATTTCACGATTACCCAGCAATACTGCACTGTCCGTATCCATTAACGCAATCTTTGATACAGAAGATGCTGTATTGATATCGCTGTTAAAATCACTGTCTTCGATGGTCAGGATATCTGCATATGCCTGTGCATGGAACATTTTGCTGCCATAAAATAAAAGAATCAGGAACAGAATTCCGATTACTCCAACTGCTGCAAAAATACCGTTTACCGGCTTTTCCAGCTTTCCTGCGGACTTACCTTCCGCCTTCCTGGCTGCCGATACCAACGCACCTATTATTCCTAACGGGAATAATATAACGCCTAATACAAACAGCCATAAACCTCTGGAATGAATATTCAGTGCCGGAAGCAGGAGATAATACATCACTGCTACCCATAAAATATAAATAACCGGAAGCACAATGGACAGCCCCTTTACATGAGGCAGCTTTACCTGCATTGTTTCAAACTCCATTTTCTTCTTTTTCTTTGCCATACCTAATCTTCCTTTTCTTCTTTGCAATTATCATTGTATTATTTAATTAATACAATAACTCAATTTTAAAATAATGTCAAGCGGGAACTTTCTTCAAATGGCTGGCAACGAAAAACAGCAGGACGACAAAATGTATTTTCATTTTCTATCGTCCTGCCTGCAATACTTATTTATATTATTTTTTAAGCTCTTGCTGCTTTGCTATCACGCTTTTTATTCTGGATAACCATACATGCTACTGCAGCTGCGGTAACAGCCAGTGCCAGAATTCCCATTGGAAGATCTTTCTCACAGTCTCTCAAGAAAAACAGCACTGCCATAGCAATTACATATATAACAGCAATGATTCCATCTACTATCTTCATACTTTCTGCCTCCTGCTTTTATGCATTTTTCTTCTGACGAAGTACTGCCCTTACTACATTATATCCTGCAAATACAATCGTAAGAATCATCATAATCCAATGGATGATACAGTTATCTTCTCCCGCCGGATTTGCCGCCAGAGGAACTGCTTCATCTTCTAATGCAGTTACTTCCTGTTTTGCATTATCGTCCGTTACATTCGCCAGCGGAACCTCTTCATCTTCTAAAACCACCGGTTCTTCTGCGTCCTGTGGCTGTTGTGCTGCCTGCTGCTGTCTGACTGGTGTCTGTGCCACCTGGGCCTGTGTAACCGGGGTCTGTGCCGGGGTTACCGGTGTCTGTGCTGCTGTCTCCGGCTGTGTATTATTGTCTGCCGGAGTTACCGCTGTTTCTGATGATGCTGGCTGGGTTGGATTTGCCGGCTGTGCCGGTTCCGTTGATTCTGCCGGCTGGGTTGATTCGGCTGGCTTGGTTGGTTCGGTCGGCTGGCTTGGTTCGGTCGGCTGGGTTGGTTCGGTTGGCTCAGTCGGTTCGGTCGGCTGGGTTGGTTCGGTTGGCCCAGTCGGTCCAACTGGCTCGGTCGGCTCAGTTTCTTTCTCCTTTTCATCAAAAGAAGCATACACTACGGTACTATCATTTAAATCTGCAACATTTACTTTACTGCCATCTTCTAAAGTCCAGCCGGTAAATTCATAGGTTGTTGTCTCTGTCTCTGCCTTTACAGGATCTGTTACAGAAACTTCCGTTCCCTTTACTTCGCGTACTTCCTGATATACATTTCCGTCTACCATAAAAGTAACGGTATAACTGTTATCAACAATTTCTCCATCAATATGCCAGGAATTCGGATTAATCATCCGGTACCATTCGATGCGGTAGAATCTTGCATCATCCCCTGCAATGCCACTGTTTGCTGCATATGCATCTAAAACAGATGCAAGGGTTACCGGCATCTTTCCATCATAATTCTTTTCTGCATCAAAAGACACTGGTGCAGTAAAACCGGACATATCCGTTGTAACTTTCAGCTGATTTAAAGAAACTGCTGCTCTTCCCACATAATCATAATTTGCTGTTGCATCACCAACTGTTCCTTCCGGACGGACAGTTCCTGCTTTCCGGATGTAGAACTCTGCCTTCTGTGTAAATGTATCTGCTACCTTTACATATACGTTATAACCCTCTATATTGCGGAAAAGTTTTGTATATGTTGTCACTACACCTGCATTTTCATCCTCTAAGATGAATCCATGGATTACGCTTTCCTCTGTGGTTGCATAATCTGCTGCTTCTTCTAATACAGCCGGGTCTAAAATACAGTTTCCGCTTAACAGCAGCAGTTTTCCATTTCCATATTTGGCATATACTTTTGCACGAATCTTACTGATTCCAAAGCTTACATTTACAGTTCCACTATAGTTACCGGTAAAGGTTACGGTTGCCAGCGCAGTTCCCTCTTCTACATTATCTTTGTAATTACCAACAGTATAATCGATTCCTGCTGTTAATACTTTTCCATTATAAGTTACAGTTACATCTTCTTCACTGAGTGTTACTGCTTTTCCGGTATAATATTTTTCCTTTGCAGTTGCAATCACGCTGTCATTTTCCACTTCTTTCGGAAGAATGGTATAGGTTGTATTTACCGTTCCTTTATAGTTACCGATTCCGGTAATTGCTGCTGATGTCTCTCCTGCATTTGGATTACTTCCACTGTATATTACAGTATAATCTTTTCCTTCTACTAATGTTTTGTCTCCATCCTTTACCACAACTGCAACTGTGTTTCCAGTATACTCAGTATCCTTTGCAGTTACCATTTCATTCGTCAACGTTTTCTGCCGGATAGTAAAGGTTGCTTCATTACTGTCTGCGGATTCAAATTTCTTTGCACTGGCTGTTGCAATTACCGTATAAGTTCCTGCATCCACCGGTGCCTTGCTTAATTTATTTCCTGCCTCATCATAATAAGTATAAGTAATGGAAATGCTTGGATTTTTTTCAATTCCCCAGCTGTATGCATTCGCATCACAGCTTAAGTTTTTCTCATCATTACTGCCATTATATTCAAAATCACTGGCTGTAAGATTTGCATACAATGCTTTTAAATAGGTTCTTACCGGTACAATAAATACAGTCTCTTTATAGTTCTCTGCCGCATCTCCCTCCGGCACAAATACTACATGATGGTCTACATCTTCAAAGATTGCAGTTCCGGTAGTATTAAACCACAGTGTCTCATCCGGGCTCTGCCACTCAAAATGGCCTTCCAGTTCCTGGTTCTCATCATTGACCGCTACTGCCATTCCGCCATTCAGATGGGACTCTCTCAGTTTTCCGGACATATGATTGATTGTTGCAGATGGTTTTTCCTTAATTACTGCCTCTGCCTTATTTACAGTTACCGTATAAGTCCTGCTTCCTGCCTCATATACATCTGTTGCCGGTGTTGTAATCGTATAAGTATAAGTTCCTGCATTTAAAATCTCTTTGTCACAGGTTCCAACAATACCACTCTTTGGACCATCCTTTACAAAGTTCTTTGCATTCAGTGTCTGGACTTTTCCGTTATACGTCAGATTTGAAATGCTCTCTTCAAATACCGGAGTTCTCTTACTGATTTTAATGGTATATTTTTCTGTTTTCCATTGAAAGAGATAATTCTTATACTTGCACTTCAAGGTAACTGTTCCTGTCTTATCCGCAGTTACAGATACCTCTTTCTTATTTGTATTTTTTAATGTTACCTTATCTTTTCCACTGGTAACACTCCATTTGGTTTCGTAAGCAATCCATGCAGAACACTCGATTTTCTTCGTATCCTGCAGTTGCATCGTAATTGTATCATCCTTTTCGGCAGCTTTTACTGTCATCCCGGTTATTCCGGATAAGGACAATACCATCAATGCCGCCATTACAAAAGCTGTAATTCTTTTTCCCAACATTTTGGCTACTCTCATGTTTTTTCTCCTTTTATTCATTTTATCCATTTCCTGTTGATTTATGAATTGTATAACCAATCATAGCCTACTCTGTGTTATAAAAAGCGTTATATTTTTCTATTTTTTCTTTATTCTTCCGAATTGTACTTAAATCTTCCTGTTTGTATTGTATTTCTCCTCGTATCTACTCGTCTGTTCCATTCACCAATACTTTATGATATTTCACATATTTCTTTCCAGCCGTCCGTTCCATGTTGTCATTGATTCTTTCTATCACAAGTCCGCAATTTTCTTCTTCAATACCTATTAAAAGTATCAGATACTGGTTTGTGCTGTATCTGGTATACAGGTCACCGCTGCGCAGGGAGTTTTTCAATGCCTGCTCCAGTTCTGCCCGGATGTATTCAAAATGAACACCGCCTTCTGAAGCATACCCCTTCCCATCGGTAATGGTGCTCATAAGAAGCCACGCACTCTTTCCCGTACGCCGCAAAACCCGTTTTGCAAAGCGGTAATTTTCAATGAAAACAGGATACGAACAGTAAAATGCTCCTTCCTCTCTCTCTTCTTCCAACTTCTCCTGTATTGCCTGAATATGAGTGGCATCCTCCGTAACACAGCTGCTGATTCGTTTTAATTGTTCCAGCATAGACTTTGAAGGCTCACTGCCAAGCTCTGCCAGCAGCATTTCTTCTGTCTTATGATATAATGCCACCGCCTCTTTGGAACGCTTCATGGCAATCAATGCCTCCATCTGGTATACCTGCCAATCATCCAGTGGATAAAGAACCGCTGCTTTTTCTGCTATCTCATATAATTTCTGATACTCCTGCTCATCCCGGTAAATTCCGCACAGTCTCTTTACACAGGACATATATAATTTCCGGTATTTCGTTGCCCAGAAAATTACCCATTCTGATGCTCCCAGTGCCGGCAAAAATTCTCCACGGTACAGCCTGACTGCTTCCTCTAATTCTGCTTTTCCAAAATCTTCCGCCTGTTTCAATGCATGCTCTGCCTTCTCTTCAAAAGAAATACAATCACAATGATACGGAATTTCCGACGTCCAGCAATAAACTCCCTTTCGGCTTATAATATAATCGCTCTCCGGCAGTCCCTGCTCTTTAAGCAGTTTCCGCACCCGGAAAAGAATTGCCCGGAAACTGTTGGATGGGTTTGCAACCTCCTCATTTTCCCAAAGTCTTCCCACCAGTTCTTCCCTTGTTACCCCTTCTGTACCCGCATGCAGAATGATCTGAAGCAGCCGGTTCGTCTTTGTCGTTGATTTCCGGTCTATGATAAAGGAATGATTTCCATATTGCATTCGAAATGTTCCAAGCATACTTACTTCTAAATTTTTTTTCATGCTTCCTGCCCCCTGCAGATTATTTTTCCTAATTGCAGTATATAGGACTTTGTTTTTATACGCAAAAGATTTTTCTCATTTCTTCCGGATTGTCAAAACGAAAGATTACTCTTATAATCATATTTATAAATAATTCTAAAAAATAATTATTTCGAGCTGTTAGAAAGGATTATACCATGGAAACAGGATTTATTGATTTACATGTACATTCAACCTGCTCTGACGGAACTTTTACTCCATCTGAGCTGGTTCATGAAGCCATACGTCATTCGATATGTGCCTTTGCCCTTACTGACCACGACTGTATCGATGGTATTAAAGAAGCACAGGAAGAAACCTTGCGGCTTAACTCCCCAGATGCACCGGAAGTCATTGCCGGTGTTGAACTCTCTTGTGAACTGGATGACCGTGAAATCCATATGGTCGGGCTATATATTAACCCGGACGATAAAGTATTTAATGATAAATTAAATGCATTCCGTTCTTCCCGCACAGACCGCAACCGCCTGATGGTTGATAAACTGCAGCAGGAGGCACACCTTGCCATTGATTATGACAGTCTTATCAGAGAATTTCCGGATGCAGTCATTACAAGAGCACATATTGCAAGATACCTTGTAAATCATGGTCTTGCCAAAGATATGAATACAGTATTCAGTAAATATATCGGGGATGACTGTCCTTATTATATAGACCGTCCTAAAATCACTCCGCAGGAAGGTATTTCCCTGATTCATCATGCCGGTGGTCTTGCCATTTTAGCCCATCCGGTACTCTATCGCATGAATGCAGACCGATTGGACGCTCTGGTTCAGACACTGGTAGAAGAAAGCCATTTAGATGGTATTGAAGCCGTCTATTCCACCTACCAGCTTGGCGATGAACGAAACATTAAGAAGCTTGCACAAAAATATCATCTGCTTATTTCCGGTGGCTCTGACTTCCACGGAAGTAACAAACCTTATATTTCCATGGGAAACGGAACAAGACATATGCCGATTCCTTATTATATTTTATCGGATATTAAAAATGCGCTGCATTGCAGATAGCTTACTACTCATGTACACCAAGAGGGACTGTCATTTTACAATTTCTGTAAAACAACAGTCCCTCTTTATAGATACTTTCTATTTTTTGTCTTTCACCTCGTCTAATGCATTTCGAAAGATTCGTTCAAATTCATTTTCGGAACATTTTTTCCGGCTGGATTCATCCGAATACCCTCTATTCTGCTGTCTTTCCTGCTCGTGAACGAGCAAAACAACCGGAACCTTAAAATAACCGTCATATCCGTATGCGACAATCCCCTCCCTGGAGCTTTATTTCAATGGTTTCATAATATATATCGGAAAAAGTGTCTGATTTCTTTAGTCCTCTACCGGTTCTGCCGGAATAAAAATACGGTCTTTTACCACATCCGCAGGCTTTGGTGCTGCTTCTTCTGCTTCCCTGCAGAACTGCAGCTGTGAATTCACCAGCACCTTTCCACGTTTGTCAACCTTTTCATAGGTGCCATCCTTCTGAAGGAGATGTGCTTTCGTATTATCTGCCAGTTCCACATCCAGAATATGCATTACTTTATGCTTTAACTCTTCATTTTCTACGGGGAAAATAATCTCTACACGGCGGTCTAAGTTACGTGGCATCCAGTCAGCACTTCCCATGTAAATTTCATCCTGTCCATCATTATAGAAATAGAAAATTCTGCTGTGCTCCAAGAAATTTCCTACAATGGAACGCACTCTGATATTTTCACTGATCTTTGGAATGCCTACCTTCAGGCAGCAGATTCCACGTACAACCAGATCAATCTGCACTCCCGCTGCTGATGCTTCATACAAAGCTGCAATAATATCACGGTCACAAAGAGAATTCATCTTGGCAACAATTTTGGCTGTCTTTCCCGCCCTGGCGTATTTTGTTTCACGCTCAATTAATTTCAAGAAACGCTTCCGCAGCCAGATTGGTGCTACCACCAGCCGGTTCCAGGACAGCGGTTCAGAATAACCGGATAACATATTAAATACTGCTGTTGCATCTTCTCCGATTGCTTCCGAACAGGTAAAGATACCACAGTCTGTGTACAGCTTTGCAGTGGAATCGTTATAGTTTCCGGTTCCAAGATGTACATAACGGCAGATGCCTTCTTCTTCTCTTCTTACGACCAGTGCAATCTTGCTGTGGGTCTTTAAGCCCACCAGACCATAGATGACATGGCAGCCTGCTTTCTCTAATTTTTTTGCCCAGACAATGTTATTTTCCTCATCGAAACGGGCTTTTAATTCTACCAGAACAGATACCTGTTTGCCATTTTCTGCTGCCTGTGCCAGTGATGCAATAATCGGCGAATTGCCGCTGACACGGTAAAGTGTCTGTTTGATTGCCAGTACATCCGGATCTTTGGCTGCCTGACGGATAAATTCGACTACCGGATCAAAGGTCTGGTATGGATGATGCAGTAAAATATCACCTTTTTTAATCGCATCAAAGATACTCTCTCCCTGCTGGATCTGTGGCACCGGCTGTGGAGTATATGGTTTGTAACGTAAATCATCACAGCCTTCCAGTCCATACATCTTCATCAGGTAAGTCAAATCAATCGGTCCATTGATTTTAAAGATATCATCCTCTGACTCTACCCGAAGTTCATCCTTTAAAAATGCCAGCAGACGCTTATCAATGCCATATTCCACTTCCAGCCGGATAACTTCGCCCCACTGCCGTTTCTTTAAGGATTTTTCAATTTCTTTCAGTAAATCCTCTGCTTCGTCCTCATCAAAGGAAAGGTCCGCATTACGCATAATACGATACGGATAAGCACAGACCACTTTATGACCTAAGAACAATTTGGAAATATTCTTCTCAATAATCTGCTCCAACAGGATAAAGGATTTCTCGCCTTCCTTTACGGATGGAATCGGAATCAGCCTTGGTAATACAGATGGCACCTGAACGGTTGCATATTCATAAATGGTTCCTCCCTTTTTACCCTCTGCCTTTAGCTTCTTCTCTTCTGCTTTGCCAAGGAGGTCATCCTTCTTCGGATTTTCTTCCAGTAAAGCTACAATGTTTAATGTCTTATTGCGAATCAACGGAAATGGTCTGGATGCATCCACTGCCATCGGTGTCAGTACCGGATATATATTTTCTTCAAAATAACGGTCTACATATTCTGCCTGAAAATCCTCCAAATCTTCATAGGCATCTACAATATAGATTCCTCTTGCATTCAATAGTGGAATCAGGGAACGGTTATAAGTAGAATACTGCAGTTCTACCAGTTCCCTGGTATCATGATTAATGGCTGCTAACTGTTCAGACGCTGTCATACCGGCAATATCTGTTTTCTTATAGCCCGCATGTACCATATCCTTTAAAGAAGCCACACGTACCATGAAAAATTCGTCCAGATTTGAAGAAGTAATGCTGACAAATTTTAACCGCTCCAGCAGCGGAATGGATTTGTCTCTTGCTTCATTCAATACTCTGCCATTAAATTTAATCCAGCTCAACTCACGGTTTTCATAATATTCCGGATTCGTATATTCTTTTAATTTTTCCATTCGCATACTCTCCTAACTATAGACCTTTTTCACTTTAATCACCGGTTTCATACTGAATACTTCTTCAAAGAAGGACGCCTTGGACTCAAACAGTCCCTTTTCCAAGGTCACATCATCTTCCGTCTCTATGGTAATAATCAGATTTCTTCCGGAAACAGATGTCTTTACATTCTTAAATTTCTGCTTGTGGCTTCTATCCATGGCATTTGCCACCTTAAGGATAGCTGCAAGCTTGGCTACGGTAAGATAACTGTCATGATCCATCTTATCTGCCAGTCTGTCATAGCTGTCTATCGGTAGTGTATTATAAAGTACCGTAGACGCCACAATTTCACGCTCCAGATGAGTCAATCCAATAATTTCTGAAGAAATAATAATGTCATAGGAGCACTGCGGTCCATTAACCAGACTGACAAATTTACCACAGTCATGGAGAATGGCTGCTGTCCTTAGCATCAGCCGCTCTCTGTTTCCCAATCCATGAATCTTCTTCATGGCATCAAATATCTGGACTGCCATCTGCTCTAATGCTTCAAGATGTGGCTGATAGCCGAAATATCTTTTGGACATACATTCCGCCGCAGATATTACATCTTCTTCGAAATCATGTGTTGCTTTCACCATATTATGCCGCTGCGCATAATCATATGCTATACCATCATTTACATTCACACCCGGAACTACTACATTCTGGGCATTTAATGTGGCAACTAACTGACGATAGATAACCAGTGCCGGAATCAGCAATGTATCACTCTCGTTGGTAATTCCTAATTCTCTTGCAATCTGTCCTGTATTCTTTGCTCTCAGCTTCTCCGTATAACGATAGAACTTGTCCGCATCTACCATACATTTGCCATTTTCTTTACTGATTTTCGGCATAAATGCAGAGATATAATCTCCCATAAAAATGACATAACGGATGCCATCCTTTGGCAGATAAAGAGCTTTAAAGACCTCTAACTCCTTATCTACAACTTCCTGAATCTGCTGCTCATAATTACCGCTTTGCATGCCAAGGTCAAAGAGTTTCTCCTGCACACGCATAATTCCAATCAGAAGATGCTGTGTGGTAACTACCTTTCCTTTTACAAAAAGTGTTATCTGCATACTGCCACCACCTACATCAACTACTGCTGCATTCTGACTGGTCATATCTTCAAAATTCTTCTGGGATGCCACCGTCTTATAACTGATAAAACGATGTTCCGAATTGCTCAGCACTTTCACATTAAGTCCGGTCCGAATCCGTATCTGGTCTAAAATAAATGCTTCGTTCTGTGCATCCCGGATGACAAGACCTGAATATGCTTCATACTCATCCGTCCGGTACATCTCCATAATCCCCACGAATTCTTTCAGCACCTGACACAATTCATCCGCTGTCTCATATCCGACATATCCCTGGGAATAAACATCCCTTCCCAATTCTATTCTATGGCGGACATGGTCAATTTCCCGGATTCCTCTCTTAATGGAAAGTTCAAACACTTTCAGGCTGATTTCATAAGACCCGATATAAATTGCTGCAAAAGTCTTCATCCGTGCTCCTCCTCCTGTGTAAATCTTCTGTTACACTTCCTGTCCTAACATATAATTGATAAACTGCTGTGCGGTTCTTCCGGAAAGTCCACCATGACTTAACTCCCATTTGTTGGCTTCTGCTAAAAGCTCTTCTGCCGGAAGATGTACTCCCTGCTTTTCTGCCAGTTCTACTACAATCTGCTGGAATTCTTTCTTGGTCGGTGCTCCAAAGTAAATAGATACACCAAAACGATATACCAGCGAAAGTTTTTCCTGTACGGTATCAGAAGTATGCATATCCTCACGCACTTCCTCTTTATCTGAAAAGTTCTCACGAATCAGATGTCTGCGGTTTGAGGTTGCATAAATCAGCACATTGTCCGGTTTCTTCTCCAGTCCACCTTCAATTACAGCTTTCAAATATTTGTATTCAATTTCAAATTCCTCAAAAGATAAATCATCCATATATATAATAAATTTATAATTACGGTTCTTTATCATGGAAATAACCGTGTTCAAATCTTTAAACTGATGCTTATAAACTTCAATCAGGCGAAGTCCCTGCTCATAATACTGATTGGCAATTGCCTTTATGCTGGTTGATTTACCGGTACCTGCATCACCAAACAACAGACAGTTATTGGCACTCTTTCCCTTTACAAAAGCTTCTGTATTATCCACCAGCTTCTTCTTGGCAATTTCATAGCCTACCAGGTCATCGAGTTTCACATGAGCGATTCTGGTAATCGGTGCCAGTTCTACAACACCGTTGGTATTCTGGATACGGAATGCCTTATGTAAGCCTAGATTTCCTACACCAAATCTTGCATAGAATCCGGTTACGCTGTCCTGAAATGCATTGGTATCCTTTGCTCCTGCCAGTTCTACAGCCAGTTCACAGATGCAGTCACGGATACGTTTGTTAAATACGCTTCCATTATCATCCGGTCCCTTGAAATTCTGAAGCACATCCATATCATCAATTTCCAGAGTCTTTGCCACTTCATTTAAGTTATAATCAAACATTTCTTTTAAAATAGCAAAATCATGGGCTGCAATCGCATTGATACTTCCGTTTACTGCTCCTTTCATTTCGCAGGCGGTACTGTAGGCATTTTCATTATTTACCATAATAAACGCAAGAAAACAGTGCCACAGATTTCCTTCAAAACCGTGGCTCACTGCCAGTTCAATCAGTTGGTTCAAACATCTATAATACAATTCTACTATATCAGACCGATTGTAAAATTCACTATCATAGTTTTCCAAAATCCATGTAAAATTATAAAATAATTCTCCATTTTCAAAGTTCTTATATAAAATTAATTCTCCTGAATGTTTCATCTTAATGTCTTACCTGTCTTTCTAATAATTTCCAAGAATTTTAAAGTTTTCAGCTTCTTCTTTGATTCCATGCAATGCATTCTTTACTGCACTCTCATTTAAATTTCCTTCAAAGTCAATAAAGAAACGATATTCCCAGTTCCGCTCTCCTAATGGTCTTGATTCTATCTTATTCATGTTCAAATCATTAAAGATAAAATGGGATAACATATGATAAAGAGATCCACTTTCATGCGGAATTTCAAAGCAGATACTGATTTTTCCGGCATTCTTTAAGAATATCTTACGGCCGGTTACAATGACAAACTTTGTACAGTTATTGCTGTTATCCTGGATATGCTCGTCCAATATATCAAGCCTGTAAATATCGGCAGTAAGACGGCTGGCAATGGCTGCCTGTCTTAGGAGACCATCTTCTTTTACTTTTTTTGCTGCCATGGCAGTATTCTTAAAGCTGTGTTTTTCCCAGTTCCGATGCTCGTCCAAATATCTGCCACACTGCATCAGTGCCTGCGGATGGGAATATACCTGTTCAATATCAGATAGCTTTGAGCCTTTCGTTCCGAGCAGGCAGTGGTCTATTGGAATAATCTGTTCTCCCACGATACAATTATCATATTCTACCAGCAAATCATAATTTTCTGACACAATTCCGGCAGAAGAATTCTCAATCGGAAGCACTGCATAATCTGCTTCTCCTTTTGCGATTGCTTCCATGGCATCCCGCCAGGTCTGCACATGATAACTGTTTGTGGTATCATGGAAAAACTGCTGCATTGCCATCTGGCTGTATGCGCCCTCTTCTCCCTGATATACGATTCTTATATTTTTATCCGGAAGTGCCACTACCTCTTCAAATGGTATCGGCTCCATAATGCCTTTTTCTGCCAGCTTCTGATACTGCCTTTTTCTGCTCATGCTCATCAGATGTTCAAAAAGCTCTCTTGTTCCACGCTTTAAAAACGGGTCATCTACCATGGAAGTTACCTTTTCTAACTTCTCTTCTTCCCTTGCCTTATCAAAGACTTTTTTCCCGGTAGAAAGCTTATAATCTGCCACCTGTTCAGTCAGTGCCATACGTTTTTCATACAGTGACACCAGCTCTTTGTCCACGCTGTCAATTTCTGCTCTTATCTCTTTTAAATCTTTCATTGTTATCTTTCACCTTATTATTTTTTTCTATCATATACCATTCCTATTTCGGTTGCAAGTTTCCCGAAAGAAAGTTATAATTTTATCGTAAGAATTGTGGAATTTGGAAATGTTATAGAAAAGTTCTATGTGTTCTTTAGAGGAGCTGCAACCTTAACTGCAGAATGCGGTGCTTCTCCCGGCATGTGTCTCTCTTTGTATAAAAGTATGTCTTTCCAATGTTTGACAGAATGGCAACTTCGTTCGGCTGATTGCGGATACAATTTCCGTAGTCTGTTAGGGGCACTTGGAATTTCATCAACAACCGGCAACGCTGGCACAGGACGTGCCAGCGAGGCGCAAGTTGAACATGGATGTGAATTTGCGCAGATTGCCACAACGATGCGATATAATAATGAAATTCTCAGTGCCCCTTGCAGACGAAAGGATGTATCCGCTACAGCCGGACAAAATTGCCATCCAGTCAAAGCAACGGAACGACACACTAACATCAGAGAGACTCACACCGGGGAACCACATGCTTTCTGCAGTAGACAAGGTCTCAAACTCCGCCACAGAACACATCAAAACATCCTCCTGTCGTATTTCCAAATTTCACAATCGTCTGATTACATATAACATCAAAGGAGGATTCTTATGAAAAACAAACGAAAAAAACAGCTCTTTATCACGATTGCAATTATTCTTATTCTGATTGCAGTTTTTTGTCTGATTCACTTTCTCAACCGCACAAAAATGAATTCCGGTTACGTCAATGGAAATTCTGCCGGTAATCTTTATAATGGCGGACTTTTCTGTGAAAGCAACGGCACTGTTTTCTTCAGTAATCCTTCCGACAACCACCGACTCTATTCCATGAATCCTGATGGTTCTGATATGAAGAAGCTTTCCGATGATACCGTCTCTTATATCAATGCAGATGATCACTATGTTTACTATGTCCGAAACAACAAGAGTGAGGATACTAATTTCTCTTTTCTGAATTTTGGAACTAACAGCTTATGCCGTATCAACCGTGATGGAGGCAGGGTTACCATTTTAGATGACGACCCAAGTCTTTATGCCGGACTGTACGGAAATTATATTTACTACATCCACTATGACAAAGAAACGGCTTCTACCCTGTATCGGATAAAAATCGATGGCACAAAAAAAGAACAGGTTTCTAAGTTTCCTTATAAGACCTGCTCCTCTAATGGACAGTATATGTACTTTAATGGCGAAAACGATTCCCACTCTCTCCTGCAGCTTGATACTGCCGACAACTCTGTTGCTACACTCTATAGCTGCACCTGTTATGAACCGACTGTAATCAATGACACGGCTTATTATATGGATGGTGACAACGATTATGGACTAAGCACTTATTCCTTAAGCAGCGGTGCTGCCAACCTTATCATCCCATCCAGAATTGACTGCTACAACGTCACCGGGGATTATATCTATTATCAAAAAAATGGAGAGGGTGCCGGTATCTACCGCTGTCTCACCAACGGAAGCAATGAGGAATTACTGATATCCGGTAATTATACCGCATTACATACCACCTCACAATACCTTTACTTCTATGAATACGGCAATGACTCTGCCTGTTATCAGATGCCTCTTAGCGGAACCGGAAATGATATCGGTGTATTTACGCCGGAAAAATTATAATCTACCATTCCAAAAGCCGCATCAGAGCTGAAGTTTTTCTTCCTCTCCAATGCGGCTTTTTCTATTTTATTACAAACTATACTTTTTTCTTCTGTCTGCAAAGAAATTGAAAAATATCCTTTTCCAATAAACGTCCCCTTACAGGCTGGTACGAACCTGTTTTGGTTTATAGCCTTCTTTTTCCAAAGCATTGATAATCTGCTGTTTATGCTCCGGTCCAAAGCACTCTAATGTAATGCGAAGTTCAACTGCCGCGGTACGGTTGGTTGTTACAAACTGGTTATGCTCCAGCTTGATAACATTTCCCTGCTCTCTTGCGATGATTCCGGACACTTTACAAAGCTCACCCGGCTTATCCGGAAGCAGTACAGATACAGTAAAGATTCTGTCACGGAAAATAAGTCCCTGCTGAACAACGGAAGACATGGTAATGACATCCATGTTTCCACCGCTCAAGATGGATACGACCCGTTTGTCTTTCACATTCAGATGCTTTAATGCGGCAACGGTAAGTAAACCGGAGTTCTCTACCACCATCTTATGGTTTTCTACCATATCAAGGAAAGATACGACCAGCTCATCATCACTTACGGTGATGATATCGTCTAAGTTCTTCTGAATATATGGGAAGATTTTTTCTCCCGGAGTCTTTACTGCGGTACCATCTGCAATGGTATTTACTGCCGGAAGTGTTGTAACCTTACCCGCCTTAAAGGAAGCCTGCATACAATTTGCTCCAGCCGGTTCTACACCAATCACTTTAATCTTTGGATTCAGTAATTTGGCAAGAGTGGAAACACCGGTTGCCAGTCCGCCTCCTCCGATTGGAACTAAAATATACTCAACCAGCGGAAGTTCTTTAAAGATTTCCATGGCAATGGTTCCCTGACCGGTTGCAACCGTCAAATCATCAAAAGGATGGATAAAGGTATATCCATGCTTCTCAGCCAGTTCATAAGCATGTGCACATGCTTCATCATAAACATCTCCATAAAGTACTACATCAGCACCATAGCTCTTGGTACGGTTTACTTTAATCAGTGGTGTTGTGGTTGGCATAACAATGGTTGCTTTACAACCATAGCATTTTGCTGCATAGGCAACACCCTGGGCATGGTTTCCTGCGGAAGCGGTAATCAGTCCCCTCTCTCTTTCTTCTTCGGATAAAGTGCTGATTTTATAATAGGCTCCACGTACCTTATATGCTCCGGTAAACTGCATATTTTCTGGTTTCAGATATACTTTGTTACCGGTCTGCTCACTCAAATAATTGCTGTAAATTAATTTGGTCTCCAAAGTTACTTCTTTTACTTTTTCACTTGCTTCTTCAAATTTATCTAATGTTAACATTCTGTCTCTCCTTCTTCTCCCGAATCTTCCTTTACATCAAACAATGCATTTACAAACTGCCCGGAATCAAATTTCTGTAAATCATCTATGGTTTCACCGACACCGATATATTTTACAGGGATGCCAAGCTCTGACTGAATGGCAACTGCGATACCACCTTTTGCGGTTCCGTCCATTTTCGTTAAAATAATTCCGGTAATGTCTGCCACCTCTGCAAACTGTCTTGCCTGTGCCAGTGCATTCTGTCCGGTTGTAGCATCCAATACTACCAAGGTCTCACGGTATGCATCGGAATACTCTTTTTCCAGAATACGGTTGATTTTGCGAAGCTCTTCCATCAGGTTTTTCTTGTTATGAAGCCGTCCGGCAGTATCGCACAAAAGGACATCTGCCTTTCTTGCTTTCGCAGCTGCTACTGCATCGTATACCACAGAGCCCGGGTCAGCACCCTCCTGGCCGCCAATCATGTCTACTCCGGCACGGTTCGCCCATTCCTTTAACTGGTCTCCTGCCGCTGCACGGAAGGTATCTGCCGCTGCTAAAACCACTCGTTTACCCTGACTCTTTAATTTACCTGCCAGCTTGCCAACAGAGGTTGTCTTTCCGACTCCGTTTACACCAATGACTAAAACGACAGATTTTTCTTCCTCGAAGCGGTATGCAGTCTCGCCTACATCCATCTGCTCTTTGATACTCTGAATCAGAAGCTCTTTACAGTCTGCCGGCTCTTTGATTTTTTCTTCTTTGACACGTTCCTTTAACTTGTCCAAAATTGCCTCTGTGGCATGTACACCAAGGTCTCCCATAATCAGAATCTCTTCGATTTCTTCATAGAAATCATCATCAATATGTGAGAATCCATGAAATACAGAATCAATACCGGATACAATGTTATCTCTTGTCTTGGTTAATCCTGATACAAGGCGGGCAAAAAAGCCTTTTTTCTCTTTCTTTTCTTCTTCCATCTTGTCACTTCTTTCTCTGTTCATTTCTCTTATTTATCTAAATCTTCTTCAATCAGATTTACACTTACCAGTGTGGATACACCCTTCTCCTGCATGGTAATTCCGTACAGGCGGTCGGCTGCTGCCATGGTTCCTCTTCGGTGCGTAATGATAATAAACTGCGTATTCTTCGTTAATTTATGCAGATATTTTGCAAAACGTCCTACGTTAGAATCATCTAACGCTGCCTCAATCTCGTCTAAAAGACAGAATGGGGATGGCTTTAAGTTCTGAATTGCAAATAACAGTGCAATGGCTGTCAACGATTTCTCTCCACCGGACAACTGCATCATGTTCTGCAACTTCTTTCCAGGTGGCTGCGCAATAATACGGATGCCGCACTCTAAGATGTCCTCATCCTCGACTAACTCTAAGGTTCCTTTACCACCACCAAAGAGGTCCTTAAATGCCTTGTCAAATTCATGCTGGATTTCCGCAAACTTCTCGGTAAACTGCTTGCGCATTCCGGTATCCAGATCTTCAATGATACCCACCAGCGTCTGCTCTGCTTCTACTAAATCATCATGCTGCGTCTTTAAAAACGTATAACGTTCACTGATTTCTTTATATTCTTCAATGGCATTGACATTGACATCACCCAATTTTCGGATATCATCCTTGATACCGTAAATCTGTTTCTTAAGTTCCGGCAAATCCTGATATTCTTCATTGCGAAGCAGCAATGCGTTATGCGGAGTCAGCTCATATTCCTCCCACATATAATTGGTCTGGTATTCACCTGCCTCTTCTAACTTCTCTCTCTGGCTGTTCAGTCGGAAAATCTCTTTGTCAAGATTTGCAATCCGCTTGGAAATCTCTTCTCTTCGTTCAAAGAATCCCTTATACTCTTCTGACATCTGTTCTTTTGCAGCAATGCTCTCAGTAAGCTTCTGATTCAATGCCGCATAATTCTCATCGGATGCAAGAATGGTCTTTCGGATGGCTTCTATGTCTGCCTCATGACGTTTTACATCTTCTTTGGATTCTGCTGACTGATTCTTCAAAGACTCCTGATTCTTGTATACACGCTCTAATTCTTCTTCCACACGTTCTAAGTTTTCCTGTATGAATTCCTGTTTCTGTGTGAATCCGGCTTCCTCTAACTGCACCTTGGAAACAGCTTCAGTTGCAGCCTCTTCCAGTTTCATCTGTTCTTCTAAAATTACCTGGAACTGCTCAGCCTGGGCTTTGATTTCTTCTTCCCGTACTTCTGCTTCTTTGATTTCCTCTTCCGTACGTTCCTTGCCCTTCTTAATATCCGTCAACTGTTCTTCAATATCCTGGCTCTCATTCTTTAAGCCTTCAAATACGCTCTCGCTTTCATTCTTCTGCTGCAAGGTACGGTCTACATTCATCCTGGCTGTATTCTGCTGTAAATACTGTTCCTGTAAATCAGTCCGTACCTTTTCCATATCCTGCATGGCAAGTTCCTGTGCAGTGCGGATTTCTTCGCTCCGCTCCTTGCAGGATGCAATGGTTTTCTTCAGTTCTTCCAGTCTCTTCGTCAAATCGTCAATTTCGCGTTTTCTTCCCAGAAGATTACCGGTATTCTTAAAGGCACCACCGGCAATGGAACCACCCGGGCTTAAATACTCACCCTCCAAGGTTACCATATGTAAAGAATAATGGCTCTTCTTCGCCAGTGCCAACGCATGGTCAATGGAGTCCATAACAAAGACTCTTCCAAGAAGATAGGACATTACACCGTCAAATTTTGCATCATGTTTTACCAGCGTATCTGCCTTTCCGATTACGCCTTCTTCTTTTAAGAATACATCCTGCTTGCTGTTATCCTTACCGGTAACACTGGTCAACGGCAGGAATGTGGCACGTCCCAGACGATTCTGTTTCAGATAAGCAATCATTTTCTTTGCTGTCTGCTCGTCTTTCGTAACAATGTTCTGGATATTTCCACTGAGTGCAACTTCAATGGCTGTCTCATACTTCTTGTCCACCTGAATGAGGTCTGCCACAACGCCGAGGATTCCGCCCTCCTTATCCTTCTGCTCCATTACCTTACGGATACTGTTTCCATAGCCTTCATAACGCTCTGCAATATTTTTTAAGGTCTCAAGACGGGATTCTCCCTTATTATAATCAATAGTTGCTTTTTCTAAGACACTCCGGTTCTCTGCTGTTTTCTTACGCCAGCTTTGAATTAAGTCTGCGGTCTCTTTTTCTTTTGCCTTTAATGCTTCAATCTCACGACTTACTTCTGCTAATTTGTCCTGATATTCTGACAATACACTCTGCAAATCTGCTTCTTCGCTTTTACGCTTTAAGAGACGCTGATTCAACTGGGCTTTGCGGATATTTACCTGCTCTGCCATGGTATCGAATTTCTGTAATTTTGCTTTTGTGGAAGCTTTATTATTCAGAATCTCAATAATCTCATTCTTGCCTTCTTCGATGCCCTGTGTACAGCGGGCAATTTCCTTCTGAATCTTTTCTAACTCATCAGAAGCTGCCTGCTTGCGTGCTTCAATCTCTGCTACCTGGCTGTCAATTTCCTGCTTCTGTGCAAGATAATGCTCCTGCTGTTCTTTTCTTTCTTTCCGGTCACTTTCTAACTGCTCCAAACGTGCTTTTAAGCTGTCATCTGTCATCTGTGCAGCCTTAATCTGCTCATTTAATACATTAATCTGACCTTCCAGTTTTCCCTTCATGACATTGGTATTGCTGAGTTCTTCGCGGATTTCTGTGATTTTCGCATCCATTTCTTCCATGTCCTGCTCTTTTTTCTCATACTCCGCTTTGATATTCTCGTATGCCTCGTTGTCTTCTTTTAACTGGGTATCTGCAATTTTAAACTTTTCTTCTACTTCTTTGGTCTGGGTCTCAATCCGCTCCATCTCTAAAAGGAACATGTTAACATCCAAGGTCTTTAACTCTTCCTTTTTCTTAAGATAGATTCTTGCGGTCTCTGACTGTTTCTCCAACGGTCCTACCTGACGCTCCAACTCTGTCAAAATGTCATTGACACGTACCAGGTTCTCCCGCTCACTTTCTAATTTCTTCTGGGCGGTTACTTTTCTTCTCTTATATTTTACAATTCCTGCCGCTTCATCGAAAAGTTCTCTTCTTTCCTCCGGCTTACCGCTTAAGATTCGCTCAATCTGACCCTGTCCGATAATAGAATAACCTTCTTTACCGATACCGGTATCATAAAAAAGCTCGCTTACATCCTTCAGACGGCATGGATTGCCATTGATAAGATATTCACTTTCTCCGGAACGGTATACTCTTCGGGCTACCGTTACTTCTGAATAATCTACCGCAAGCTGATGGTCTGCATTGTCTAATGTAATCGCAACATATGCATAACTTAATGGCTTACGATTCTCTGTTCCCGCAAAAATAACATCCTGCATGCTTGCGCCACGTAGCTGCTTGGCACTCTGTTCTCCCAATACCCAGCGCACTGCGTCCGCAACATTACTTTTTCCACTACCGTTTGGCCCCACAATGCCTGTGATTCCGTTGTGAAAATCAAATACAATTTTATTTGCAAATGATTTAAAACCGTGAATTTCAATACTTTTGAGATACATAACTTCCTCCGTTTAAGAGCGCTTATTCTCCTGCTGTTTCAGCTTAAGCAGCGCCTGATATGCAGCTTCCTGTTCTGCTGCTTTCTTTGTATGTCCCATTCCCTCTCCAATGGACTTTACTCCGATTCTGGCTTCTACCACAAACCGCTTATCATGATCCGGTCCTTCTTCCCGGATCAACTGATAATTCAGTTCTTCATTATATCCTGCCTGTACTATCTCCTGCAGGATAGTCTTGCTATCATAAAAGAGCTGTTTGTGCTCAATGTCTGTCAGAATGTATTTTAACACAAACTCTTTTGCATTAGCAAAACCACCATCCAGAAAAATTGCTCCTATTACTGCTTCCAATGCATCCGAAAGAATGGATTTCCGATTTCTTCCTCCTGTTAAATCCTCTCCTTTTCCCAGATACAGATATTTTCCCAAATCAATTGCTCTGGTACAAAATGCCAGTGTCGGCTCACACACAAGGCTTGCCCGGAGCTTGGTCAGTTCACCTTCCGAATAATCCGGATACTTCTGGTATAAGAATTCACTGGATGTAACCTCAAGCACTGCATCGCCTAAGAATTCCAGCCGCTCATTATCTGAGTGCTTCTTCATATGTCTTTCATTGGCATAGGAACTATGGGTTAATGCCTGTCTTAATAATCCCTGATTGTTGAAATGATATCCTATCACTTCTTCAAATTCATGTAATCTGCTCACTGTTTTCTCCTTCTAACTGTCGTTGCTGCCCGCAAACTACGGGAAACACGCTTTGCAAGCCGCCTGCGGCGGTCGCTTGTGACATCTACCTTATACGCCGCAGTGTGCATCCTCGCGGAGCGTTTTTTACTTTACAGGAAAGAAATTTCCTGTAAAGCAAAAAAGAATCCGGCATGCCGGACTCTTTCGCACAATATGCTTCCTTTGAAGAATACTGTCTATTCTGCTTTTAGTTCAGCGCACTCTTTATCTGCTCTACCGCATCGCCTACAGTAACAATTTTCTCTGCTTCTTCATTTGGAATCTCAATATCAAATTCTTCCTCCAGACCCATGATAATCTGGAAAACATCCAATGAATCTGCGCCAAGGTCATCTACAAAAGTAGTTTCCATACTAATCTCTTCTTCGTCCACATTCAGGACTTCTGCAATAATTTTTTTCAGTTTTTCAAATTCCATAATCTTTTCCTTTCTATTCTTCTGTTTCAGAAATTACTATATTTTTTTTGATTTTATTATTGATATCCTGTTCTTTAAATGTAACACACTGAATGATGGAATTCTTTACTTCCTTCGCCTTGGAGCTTCCATGTGTTTTAACCACCAGTCCATTCAGTCCAAGCAATGGTGCCCCGCCATACTGGGATGCATCAAAAGATTTTAATGTCTTCTTCAGTGCCGGCAATGCCAATGCTGCACCAATCTTACTCTTTAGGCTGCTGAGCATTCCCTGCTTTACTACACCAATCAGCGTACTGGAAAGTCCTTCATAAAGTTTAAGGATTACATTTCCTACAAACGCTTCACAGACAATGACATCTGCTCCGCCATGTGGTATCTCTCTTGCTTCAATACTTCCCACAAAATTGATATCCTTGCATTCTTTTAATAAAGGATATGTTTCCTTTACCAGTGCATTTCCTTTTTCTTCTTCTGCTCCGATATTTACGATTGCAACTCTCGGATTCTTGATTCCCACAACATTTTCCATATAAATGGAACCCATCCTGGCAAACTGTACCAGATGTGAAGAACGGGCATCTACATTTGCTCCACAATCAATGAGCAGGGATACTCCTGTCTCGGTCGGAATCAGCGGTGCCAAAGGCGGACGCTCGATACCACGGATTCTTCCTACAATCACCTGTCCACCAACTAATACGGCTCCGGAACTTCCTGCCGATACAAATGCATCTGCTTCCTTCTGTTTTACCATATTCATTCCCACAACAATTGATGAATCCTTTTTCTTACGAATTGCATTTACCGGATGTTCCGCAGTCTCAATTACTTCTGTTGCATTCTTAATTTCAATCTGGTCTTTCTCATAGGTATACTTTTTCAATTCTTCAGCAATAACCTCCTGCTGTCCAACCAGTACAACCTGTATATCTCTGCGTGTATTTACTGCCTCGATGGCACCTTTTACAATTTCGCCCGGCGCGTTGTCGCCTCCCATTGCATCAACTGCCACTCTAATGACTTCCTGCATATACATTCCTCCTGTAAATCTGCCATCACATTAAGCCTATATTGAAATATACTATAACTTTCCATAGAAATCAACAGAAAACTAATTGAAATATTCCCGGTTCCGTTCCTCTTCTTTGGCAATGTCCTCCTCTGACATATAACGCAAGAAAATCTTCTCCATAATTCCATTCTGAATTGCAATAAATGCCGCCGGTGCAAAAATTAATAAAAATGGAATCAGATATACTAAAAATGCAATTACCAGCAAAATCACCAGCATAAGAATGGTCTTTGGCAGATGTGCAAATGACATCAGTGCCGCATTCTTTACAATTGCTTTATTGGTATTTTCAAAACGGGCAATGTTCGGATATACATATAACCAGATTGCAATCTCAAATACCAGCATAACAACGAAAATCACAAAAGCCTTGCCCCACGCTGCTCCGGCTTTCATAAACTGGAACATGATAAACCAGTCTGCTCCCATAACAAGACCAATCAGTAAGAAAATCAGCCAGATTACGGTTGCCTGTTTGAAATTAGAACGAAAGGATGACCAGAACTCTTTCCAGATATATCCTCTGCCATGGCGGATTACTTTATTCACTGCATAATAAAGTGCAGTGCAGGATGCTCCAATGGTAAAAACCGGAATACATGCCATGAACCAGATTAAACTCAGGCAGAATATGTTAATCACTTTATCAAATGCACTAAAGAGCTTATTATTATAATTAAAAATATTGCTCATACCTTCTCCTTTTCTATGAATAGGCATTCGCAAAACCTGAATTGTTCTGCAAATGCCTATCTTTTTCATAAAGTAAAAAGGGAGTGTTTTTGCAAACACTCCCGGTCACTTCTTAATTAGTCCTGAGGAATAATTTCTTTCTTGTTGTATGAACCGCAGTTCTTACATACTCTGTGAGGCATCATCAAAGCGCCGCACTTACTGCATTTTACTAAACTTGGAGCAGTCATTTTCCAGTTTGCTCTTCTTTTATCTCTTCTTCCTTTGGAAGATTTGTTCTTTGGACAAATTGACATCTGGTTACACCTCCTTAAATTTATTGAAAATATCTTGAATTGCTGCCATTCTCGGGTCCAGCTCAGATTTCTCGCAGTCACAAGTCTTGACATTCAGATTCGTACCGCATTTCTTACAAATCCCCTTGCAATCCTCTCTGCACAGAACCTTCATTGGCCAGTTCACCAAGATTTCATCATAGACCATTTTATCAATATCAAGCTGAAATCCTTTCATGTAGTCTGCCTCATCCATCTCTTCTTCCGAAGCATCCGCATCTTCCAATGGGAACTTCTTATCGAATACAAGGTGGAAATCTGTTGGAACTTCTTCCAAGCAGCGGTCACATGGTATTGCTATCCTTACGTCCGTTTCTCCGTGAATCAGTAAATCCTTATTCTCTTCGTTAACGATACGCAGCTCGAATGGCTTTTTCTCTATGAACGGAAACACACCTAACTTTGAATCAAAGGATGTCAATTCAATTTCAGCCTCTTTCGTAAGCTCTTTATTTTCACATGAACATACATCGGTTAAATCTAATATCACGTTTGTCTCCTTTTCACACCTAAACAATTATACATAGCACTATAGCTTTTGTCAACAATATTTTTCCTTTTTAGCCTACCAAAGCTACGGTTTCTCTTGCAATTGCAAGTTCCTCGTTGGTCGGGATAATGCATACGGTTACTTTGGAATCCGGAGTAGAAATAATCTTATCCTCTCCACGAACCATATTTGCTTCCTTATCCATGGTAATTCCAAGATATCCGAAGTATGCAAGAATCTTCTCACGGATGAAGGATGTATTCTCACCAATTCCTGCAGTAAATGCAATGGCATCTACTCCGTTCATTGCAGCCACATAAGCACCGATATATTTTGCTACACGGTAAGCAAATACTTCACATGCTGCAATTGCTCTTGGATTTCCTTCATGATAAGCAGCCTCGAGGTCACGGAAATCACTGGATACACCGGAAAGTCCCTCTACACCGGATTTCTTATTTAATACATCCATAATTCCGTCGATGTCAAGGTTTTCTTTCTTTGCAATGAATTCCATGATTGCCGGGTCAATGTCACCGGAACGTGTTCCCATTACAAGTCCCTCTAATGGAGTAAGTCCCATAGAGGTATCTACACATTTACCATCTAATACAGCACTGATGGATGCTCCGTTTCCAAGGTGGGCAACAATCAGTCTGGAATTGTTATAATCAAGATTTAAGAACTCAGCCAGACGTTTGGATACGAAGCTGTGGCTTGTTCCGTGGAAACCGTAACGTCTTACCTTGTATTTCTCATAATATTCATATGGCAGACCATAAAGATAAGCCTTCTGTGGCATGGTCTGATGGAAAGCGGTATCAAACACACCTACCATTGGTACACCAGGCATAAGTTCCTGACATACACGAATACCAATTAAGTTTGCAGGGTTATGAAGTGGTGCAAGCTCATTACACTCTTCCACTTTTGCTAATACTTCTTCATTTAATACAACAGACTGGGCAAATTTCTCACCACCATGTACGACACGATGTCCTACTGCATCAATTTCAGAAAGACTCTTTACCGCACCTGTCTTTGGGTTTACCAGTGCATCCAGTACCATCTGGATACCTTCTTTATGGGTCGGCATTGGTGCTTCTGTTATCTCTTTATCATGGCCAGCAAGCTGGTATACTAATCTTCCATCAATTCCGATTCTTTCACAAAGTCCTTTAGCCAGTACAGCTTCTGTATCTGAATTAATAAGCTGATACTTCAAAGAAGAACTTCCACAGTTAATAACTAATACGTTCATCTGTTTTCTCCTCACTGCTATTTTTTTACGGTTCATTGTTACAAATCCGCATATGTATATTTAGTATACGCCTATTTTAAATGGTGTTCAAGTACAGTGTCTGAAAAAATGCAAAGAAAAATATTTTTTCGAAATTCTTCTTATGAATACTTTCCATAAGTAATTTGCAAAAAATATGGGAATAATGCTATGATAGAACTATATTATTTGTAACTTTGGAGGACTTATGCGCATCATAGGAATCATTGCAGAATACAATCCGTTTCATAACGGTCATGCTTACCAGATAGAAAAAATCCGTTCCCTGACCCAGGCTGACTTCGTTATCGCAGCCATGAGTGGAAATTTCGTCCAGCGGGGAGAACCGGCTCTTATTGACAAATATGCACGAACAGAAATGGCTTTAAGCTGCGGTGCTGACCTGGTAATTGAGCTGCCAGCCCTCTGGGCAACTGCTTCTGCCGAACTTTTTGCTTCTGCAGGTGTTGCACTCATGCGTAAATGTGGCTGCGTAGACACCCTCTGCTTTGGTGCAGAAACAGACAATCTTTCTTTATTAAAAGAAGTTGCTTCCCTGCTCGTATCCGAACCAGAGGACTACAAAGAAGTTCTCTCTTCCTGTCTCAAAAAAGGAATGTCCTATCCTGCCGCAAGAAGTCAGGCGGTATGCAGCTATTTAAAAGAAGCCAACCAGCAAATCCCGGCCGATGAACTTGCCTGCCTTTTAAATGAGCCAAATAATATTCTTGCTATTGAATATTTAAAAGCGATTCAGGCTCAGAATGCCGCCATCACCCCTTATCTGATTCAGCGGACCGGAGACGGCTATCACGAAGCGGCACTTAACAGCAGTCTTTCCTCTGCCACTGCCATAAGAAAAGAACTTCTTTCAAACGGTTGGAATGACATCACTACATTAAATCCATATCTGCCGGAAGCTGCTTATTCTATTTTAAAAGAATATCTAAATCTTTATCCGCCGGTTTCTGCCAATGATCTTTCTGCTCCGCTCTCTTACCTTCTGTTACAGCAGAGTGAAGCACAACTGGCTTTCTGTGGTGATTCCAATGAAGCACTTGCCCACCGGATAAAAAATTTGCAAAAACAGTTTCATTCCTTTGAGCAGTTCTGCCAGTTACTGAAAACAAAGGATATGACTTATACCAGAATCAGCCGGATTTTCACTCACCTTCTGCTTCAGATTACATCTGAAGATTATCGTTTGGGAAAATCCTTAGATTACATTCCTTATCTTCGTATCTTAGGATTCCGCAAAGACGCCTCCCGGCTCCTCACGATTTTAAGCAATTATGCGGATGTTCCAATGATTTCTAAGAGTGCCAATGCAGCCTCTATGCTATCTTCTGATGCTGCACGCCTTTTTGATCTGGATGTTTTTGCCGGAGAATTATATGAAAACATCCTGTCCGGAAAAACCGGGCAGGATGCCAGAAGCGAGTTTGTACGCAATATTGTAAGGGTGTGAATTTAGTTTATTGCCACATACTTCAATCAAAAACTAAACCAAAATTTTTCCTATTACACCATTCTCCATATCCTGAATATTATAAATATCTTCTAACACATCAAATGTTTCCTTTAAATTACGTCTGGCAGACTTCCAGCCTTCACCATCCGTAAACCAAACAAAGTATACATTAGGAATCCCTTCAGCTTCCAATGCAATTGTTTTAAAACTTCTAGCGGTTTCATTCAATTTAGAACCTCCAGAACTGTAACAATTACACTCGCAAACATATACATTATCAGAACCTTCTGGTTTAACTACAAAATCAAATCGCTTCGTACTCGTTCCCTCGGCAGAAATGTTGGATAAATCATATCCCCATTTTTCTTCTATCTCTGTTAAATACATTTCTTTAAAATATGTTTCTCCTTTAACGAAGCCTGCTTTTTCAATATAGCCTTCCACCAAATCTTCCATCTGATGTCCGCCTCTGTTCTTACGTCCATTCGAAGATAATCCAATATTAATGCCTAAACCGGCAAGGTCGTATAGGTTTGAAACAACATGATTTGCTAATAAATCAAACAAACCTGTCTTTTCCATAAAATCACAATAATCATCGATACTATAATTCATTTTCTTGAAATCATAGTCTTTTCTTCCACCCTCATCAGTTACCGCAATAACAGTGTCTCTTAATGCCAACAATATCGGAATACACTTTATAACCTCCGGATAATTAGTAACTAAATCTTTAAATTCTTCACGAATATTTTTACTTCCAATCAAAGTCTGCATTAATGCCAGTTCTCGCTTAAACAACTGTGCATTAGCATACACTCCTTCAAAATCCACATAATATGTATATGAGTTGATATTGTCCGTAAAGGTTGCCAACCACTCATCAAAATTTCTTTTATCCATGTATTTCCTTCTCCAATCTTCTTTTACTAATTTCTAAATATTCCTCGTTTACTTCAATTCCAATAAACTTTCTACCATTTCTAACAGCTTCTACACCTGTTGTTCCGGAACCACAAAATGGATCTAACACAACTTGTCCTTCCTCCGTAGATGCAAGCACAATTCTCTCAAGCAAATATTCCGGCTTCTGTGTAGGATGCTTACCTTCTTTCTTTTCAGAAGGTTTTGTTAATGCGCCTACCCATACATCCTTCATTTGCTTGCCACCGTTATCTTCTTTCATTTTTTCATAATCAAAAAAATGCCGAGACTTCTTAACATTCTTCTTTGCCCATAGAATGGTTTCCGTAGAATGTGTGAAGCATCGACATGCTAAGTTTGGTGGTGGATTTGTTTTCTGCCAAGTTATGTTATTAATTATTTTGAAGCCTTCCTGCTCCAAAGCCATACCAATCGAATATATATTGTGTAACGTCCCCGATATCCAAATTGTACCATTTGGTTTTAATACTTTTTTACATAACCTAATCCACTTTCTATTAAACCTGTGTTTCTCTTCGACGCTGGTTCCATTCTCTGAAAGTTTGTCCCATGAGCCTTTATTTACAGAAACCATTTTCCCACCTTGGCATGTGATACCATCGTTGCTTAAAAAATAAGGTGGATCTGCGAATATCATATCCACAGATTCAGGTTTCATCTTTGTAAGAATTTTAAATGAATCACCTAAAATAAGCTGCGATTCCTCTGTCTCGAAATATAATGGCACTTTCTTTTCAAATAAGTTCTCCATTATCTCGACTCCTTAATAGTTACATATAATAACTTCTTCTCCGACACGGTTTGACGCATCCGAGTTAATCATTCTCTTTACGCTTACAACATCAATTGTATAACCCTTGTTTCCATACAGTTCATTAATCAACTCTGTATTATGATTTGTCAACATACAATAACAACCTCTTGCCGTTAACTCATCAAACAGATTGGCTAATCGCCTATGACTTTCGATATCAAATCCCTCTTTGGTATATGACTCAAAAGATGTTGGATTCAGCGGTGCATACGGACTGTCTATAAATACAAAATCACCTGCACCTGCGCCCTCACACGCCGCCTCAAAATCTCCGGAAATAATCGTAACATCTTTCAAAAACTCTGATATTTCCACAATAGATTTCTCGTCAACAGAACTTCTACGGCTGTTATTGTACGGAACGTTGAATAATCCTTTGCCATTTACTCTATATAAACCATTAAAACAATGCTTATTGATGAACACAAACAGTGCAGCTAACTCCACATCAAATTCGCCCTTCATCAATTTATCATTGTAGTGCTCGCGCAATGAATAATAATACGCCTTGCCATCTTCCCACATTTCTGTATCAAGTCTATTGATTTCCAGCAAAAACGCCTGCGGATCTTCACAAATTATTTGGTATGCGTTAATCAATGCTCTGTTGATATCATTGATTACTGCATTTTCCGGTAGCAACTCAAAAATCACTGCACCACCACCAACAAATGGTTCATAATAATTATTAAATTGTTCCGGCATACGCTCTCTAATTTGCGGAATCAACTGGCGTTTTCCACCTGCCCATTTTACAAATGGGGCAATACTTGAGTTACTCATTTTTAACCTCTTTTCTCTCTTCAAATTGAACAAAAAATCACAAATATATTATAAGTGGAAAACGTCAAAATAACAACCGGTATTTTTGTCCTCTGCTACTTACACCTTCTGAAAAACAAATATATACTCATGCGCAAGAAGCAAGAAATTATTATTCCGATTTTCCCAATATTCAGTTGACTTGCAGTTGTGTTGCTCTTTAATAATTATTTCTTTTGATACAAAACCTGATCTCAAAAAGCATTCCATCACTTTAAATCCTAACGGAATAACTTTTCCATGCTTTCGCATATCCCCCATCATAACTGCACACATTTTTCCCTTTTTAAGAACTCGATATGCCTCTAATGCAACTTTCTCCATCTTCTTTAAGAATTCGTCCACAGATAATAGTGAAATATCCTCATCAAGGCCTTTACTATACTTGATAATATTTGCATATGGTGGATGCATACAAACAAAATCTATGCCAGCATCTTTGATAAAAGATAGTTCTGTTGCACTTCCGTTTCTAATATGCACCTTTGAATTTGTATCACATTGGAATTGTAAATTTGTTTCAGATATTGAAACAGACTGCGGATTGATATCTACACCAATCGCATTTCGATTTAGCAGCTTTGCCTCAACTAATGTTGTGCCGCTTCCCATGAATTGATCTAAAACCCAGTCTCCTGGTTTTGAATAACGAAGTATCAGATTTCTTGGTACATATGGTGACCAATTACCTCTATACTTCCCCGAATGAGTTGCCCAATTGCCTCTATCCTGGAATGACCAGATCGTAGTTGATTCCAACTCAAAATTATTTGGTTGTAAACTTATAAAAATTCCTCCTTTTCTATATAACATAATTCTGGATTTGCAAAATTTGTAACGTTCCCATAACCCTCTTTATGAAAAATAATATCGAATATTTGTTTATACTTTCTACCAGATGCATCAGTATAATTAATAGGAATAGATACCATAAAATCTACCAACTCTGTATCATATCCCAAAGTCCACAATGTATTAAAATTTTCGCCAACCATTGCAATTGGATCCTGAATTGCATCTGCTCTTCTTAACATTGATTCTCCATCCATAGTATTTGCCTTGCACTCTAAAACGGGAATAATATCATAAGCAGCTCCTCTCCCTTTATTTACAAAATTTATATCTATTCTTTTCACTCGTGAGTCTGACTTCTCTGATATTCGCGCTTCTTTAAAAACCAAATATGGTTGTTCCTGAATTCTTTCTATCTCTCCTGTGCGTTTAAGTTGTTTCTCAAAATTTTCTTTCTGAGCCAACTGGTCCTCTTCATATTGTTTCATATTTCTATTTGCAATTTTTCCTGTTTGCACTACCGTTATTATACCTACAATTATTGTTAGAAATGTCATCAATGAATTTATCAATGTATCATAATTATTTATGATGTCTAAAAATTTCTTCACTTACATTTATTACCTTCTAATTATATTTTTATAACCAGTTATATTATAACTCATCGTTCTATTTTTTCAATTATTTTTCTACAATTTTTATATAGTAAATCATGATACTATATGTTAACAGCACGCAGCAGCTGTGCTTCCAAGACATCAAATCAAGTACCCATACTTCTTAATTAACCCTCAATTCTTGTGCCATATAGCCAGCTAGTCTGGCGCAGTGGTTCCTCCTGTCAACCCATCAAGCTCCACTCTTATTTCACACATTTTCCTCCCCAAACGAAAAAACCACTCCCAAGTATTGATATTCACTTGAAAGTGGTTCATACACACTGGTTAAAACCCTTTATTTTTCAGTTGTTTCACATTGTATCCTTGTAGGAATTCCTACATCTTGCTTTATACTTTCTACTAATTTTGAAGAATCTTATCTTCCAACTCCAATCCGCTTTTCCAGCTCTTAGTGGTGGAACAGACGGATTCCGGTAAAGCTCATCACCATACCATATTTGTTACAGGTTTCGATTACATGCTCATCACGGATAGATCCGCCCGGCTGTGCTACATACTGCACGCCGCTTCTGTGGGCGCGCTCGATGTTATCTCCAAATGGGAAGAACGCATCAGAGCCAAGAGATACTCCGGTATTCTTATCTAACCATGCACGTTTTTCTTCTGCCGTAAATACAGCAGGTCTGGTCTTAAATATCTTCTCCCATTCGCCGTCTGCAAGTACGTCCATATAATCCTCGCCAATGTAAAGGTCGATTGCATTATCACGGTCAGCTCTGCGGATTTTATCTAAAAATGGCAGATTCAATACCTGTGGAGACTGGCGTAACCACCAGTTATCTGCTTTGGAGCCTGCTAATCTGGTACAGTGGATACGGGACTGCTGTCCGGCACCAATACCGATTGCCTGTCCGTCTTTTACATAACATACGGAGTTAGACTGTGTATATTTTAAAGTAATCATGGAAATTGCCAGATCTCTCTTTGCTGATTCCGGCAGCTCTTTGTTTTCTGTTACAATATTGTCAAAGAAATGCTCGTCAATATTTAACTCATTTCTTCCCTGCTCAAAGGTAACGCCAAATACCTGTTTCCGCTCGATTGGGTCTGGAATATAGTCAGGATCAATTTCAATGACATTGTAATTGCCATTTTTCTTTGCTTTTAAAATTTCTAATGCGTCATCATCATAACCCGGTGCAATAACTCCATCAGATACTTCTCTTTTAATTAAAAGTGCGGTTGCTTTATCACAGACATCAGAAAGAGAAATGAAATCTCCGAAAGAGGACATACGGTCAGCGCCTCTTGCTCTTGCATATGCATTGGCAATCGGTGTAAATTCTACATCCATGTCATCTACCCAGTAAATCTTACGCTCTACGTCAGAAAGTGGAAGTCCCACTGCTGCACCTGCCGGAGAAACATGTTTAAAAGAAGTGGCTGCCGGAAGCCCGGTTGCTTTCTTTAATTCTTTTACTAACTGCCAGCCATTGAATGCGTCTAAGAAGTTAATATAACCTGGTTTACCATTTAATACTTTGATTGGCAATTCGCCATTTTCCATGTAAATTCTGGATGGTTTCTGATTTGGGTTACAACCATATTTTAATTCTAATTCTTTCATTTTTATTTTCCTCTCTCGCACGAATCTTATTCACAAAATCTTATTTGTTCTTGTTTACAATGCGGCTTTCATATTTTCCGGTTTCAATATCAATATATCTTACAAATAAAGATACCTTATTGTCTGCATTCAGGTTATTCCATACCAGTTCGGTAAATGCATCAATGTCATCTCCGATATCAACCAGTACCGGCTCGCCCTCAAAGCTTGGTAATGGATTTCCATCATTCATATAAGTATGAATGAAATGTCCTTCCCCAGCTACCGGATTCTCATAAGCAAATGTATAACGGTTGCAGGCATCCGGATTACCATTGTTGCTCTTTAAAATAGACATTGCATAATTGTATTTTCCATCTTCCACATGCATGATTCCGGAAATACGCGGTGTATAGTTAGGTGCGTCCGGCTCAAATTCTCTGGTTCTTAATGCCTGTTCGAAGGTCTGCTGTTTATCCATCAGTTCATAAATGGTATCTGTCTGGTCTCCATTGGTTACAATGGTCTTATTGCCCAGTACACGAACCGGTGCATAAATAATAAGACTTGGGTCACTTAATTTTGCAGGGTCAAATGCCTGGGTACGGATTCCTTCTCCATCCTCAACAAATACACGGTTACGGCTGTTCTCGCTTCTTCCCATGATAAAATAAGCAGTTACCGCATACTTTCCATTCTTCGACTTTCCAATTACAATTCCTCTTCCCGGATAAGTAGTGCTTCCAAGTTCTTCTGCTAATGAAGTCATCTTCATTTTTGTTCCTCCTTCTTACGCTCCATGTAATTTTTAAAGTTGCTGCAGCTTTCGTCAAAGTCTCTTTCTCTTTCGAATTTTTCCTGTGACTTTTCCTGTTTGCATGCATAAAAAATACCGACACGTATCCCGAGCTTAACTGCCCAGACGGTCGGCTTTCTCAGGTCATACTTCATGTGGTTATTCCCACGGTTCCGTCAGTCATATGACCTGAATTTAGTAAAACATATTCCAAAACACTTGTCAAGGAATTCTTCCTATAAGAACTCTCTCAGACGTTCTGCACGGTTCGCCCAAGTATCTTCCTTAAGTGCCCGTTCATAAGAATATTCTATGATTTCTTTCATTTTCTTCGGATGTCCCAGCATGGATAATACCTGTTCCGGCAATGCATCCAGATGCTCTAACTCATAAAATGCCAGATCTTTTCCATCGCAGAAACGCTCCTTTAAATAAATGCTGCCATCTGTCAGGGATACTGCTTTATTTAACATGGCTGTAAAAATTCTGTCATGGGCTCCATCCTTAAACCACGGCATGGTATTCAATGCAATCTTGGTATTCCGGATGATTTTTACGCATTCGGCAGAATCAAGCTGCCTTCCGTTTAAAATAAGATTCTCCGGATGTTTTACCTTAAGATTCTCCCACCCTTTGCCAAAAACATGTACCCGTACTCCATTATCTACCAATGTCCGCACCGTTTCTCCACGGAAATAAGTCCGGTTATACATATCCAAAAAAAGCATTCCTGCAAAGCATGCCATCAGCTCCCGCTCCGTTACTTCCGGAATCTCCCGGCGGACAAAATGCTCCATGGCAGAATCTAACGGCTCTGACGGATGCAGGCGGAGATAATTTAATATCTCATGATAGAAATCAATATATTCCTTCGTCTGGCTGGTAAAATGCTCTTCAATTGCCGGAAGATGCACATAGTTTGCGATAAAACCCACTTCATATTCCCGGTTCTCATATGGAATAAAGTCTGTAGAAATACGTTCTTCCTTATCCATCAGAAAATTCCCTGCCAATGGTAAAAAATGACAGGGAATCCCTTTATAAAACCGTTTCATATAAGAAATATGCTGACGGTCGATGCAGAACACAGTCAGATTCGGAATTGTCTCATCAAGCTGCTTATGATAATACAACGGATGGTCCACAAGAATACAATAGACCGGAATATTTCTGCTGGCAAAGACAGACTGAGACTCTGACTCCAACAGGAACTCCTCTCCGCTTAATCCGATAAAGTTAAAGGTAATGACTGCGGTCTCGCCACTTTTTAAAAAGCGGCTTAATCGTTTTGTGTCAGCATATTCTGCCTGAATGTCAAAGAAGAAAATCTGATATCCCATCTTGCGAAATGACGCTGCCATCTCATGTGAAAAATAAGTTAATGTTTCTACGCCTCGTTCAAAAAACACAAGTTTACGGATATCACTCATTTTCTTTCTCCATTTCAAAAAATCCTAGTTCTTAAAGCTGTGAATTGGTGCAGGAATTCTTCCCCCACGGTTGATAAATGCATCACAGGAATACTGGTTTACCGGCATAATCGGTGCATAGCCGAATAATCCACCAAATTCTACAGTATCACCTACTCCCTTTCCGATTACCGGAATCAGACGGGCTGCTGTAGTCTTCTGGTTAATCATTCCAAGTGCCATTTCATCTGCAATAATACCGGAAATGGTAGTTGCCTTGGTATCACCCGGAATTGCAATCATATCGAGACCTACGGAACATACACAGGTCATTGCTTCTAATTTCTCCAGTGTAATGGCATTTGCCTGTACTGCATTAATCATTCCCTGGTCTTCGCTGACCGGAATAAATGCACCACTTAAACCACCAACATAAGAAGATGCCATTACGCCGCCCTTCTTAACCTGGTCATTTAAAAGAGCAAGGGCTGCTGTCGTTCCCGGTGCACCTGCATATTCAAGACCAATTTCACAAAGAATATCTGCCACACTGTCTCCGATTGCAGGAGTTGGTGCCAGAGATAAATCTACAATACCAAATGGAATATTTAAAATTCTCGACGCTTCCTGTGCTACAAGCTGACCTACACGGGTTACTTTAAATGCAGTCTTCTTGATGGTCTCACATAATACTTCAAAGTTCTCTCCTCGGACTTTTTCCAGTGCCGTCTTTACAACACCCGGTCCGCTGACACCAACATTGATTACCGCATCTGCCTCTGTTACACCATGGAATGCGCCTGCCATAAACGGGTTGTCATCCGGTGCATTACAGAATACAACCAGTTTCATACAGTCTACAGAATCTCTGTCCTTAGACTGCTCTGCCACCTCTAAGAGAATCTCTCCCATTAATTTTACAGCATCCATGTTAATTCCGGTTTTTGTGGATGCAAGATTTACAGAACTGCAGACTCTTTCGGTACGGCAAAGTGCCATTGGAATAGAACGGATTAAAAGCTCATCTGCCTTTGTCATTCCCTTGGATACCAGTGCAGAATATCCACCAATCAGGTTTACTCCTACTGCTTTAGCTGCTGCATCCATAGTATCTGCGATGGTTGCAAAATCTTCCGGTGTCTTGCAGGCTGCCCCTCCAACCAGTGCAATTGGTGTAACGGAAATTCTTTTATTTACGATTGGGATTCCAAATTCCTGCTCAATCTGATTTCCTGCTGATACCAGATCCTTTGCCACTGTAGTAATTTTCTTATAAATGTTATCGTTTAACTTCTTTAAATCAGAATCAATACAATCCAAAAGACTGATTCCAATGGTAATGGTACGGACATCTAAGTTCTCATGCTCCACCATTTTATTGGTTTCGCTTACTTCCATTATATTAATCATTTTTTGTCTCCTATATTCTACCTTTCTACGCAGCTCATTTCCTGTATTTTCATTGATACGCCTTAGTGACCTGCCAACAGCAGTTCCCTTTTATGTAAGTCGTATTAAATTCTGTGCATCATATCAAAGATTTCTTCTCTCTGACATTTGATGGTAACACCGATTTCCTCACCTAATTTTTCCAGTGCTGCAGAACACTCAGCAAATGGTGTTTTGGATGTATTTAAATCAACAATCATCATCATATTGAAGAATCCGTCAATGATAGTCTGTGAAATATCCAGTACATTGATATGCTGTTCTGATAAATAAGTACAAACTTTTGCGATAATTCCTACAGTATCTTTTCCTACTACAGTAATAATTGTCTTGCTCTGTGTCTTTTCCATTTTGTTCTCCTCTTATTTTTGCTTTCTTAATATTCTTAAATCCGGATAAGCTCAGACACTTCGTCCCGCTTTGCTACCTGGATTGGAAAATCATTTCCGTGGTACGGGTTCTCACCCTGTTCTACTTCCTGGCGCACTGTCTCATATGCCAGTTCTGCCAGATTATTTTCCTTGCTCAGATGCCCCAATACTACTTTTTTAAACTTATCATGCAGAAGCTGCCCTAAAAATTGTCCACTGCTCTCATTGGAAAGATGTCCTCTGTCCCCTAATATCCGCTGTTTCAGAGGATAAGGATAACTGCCCACCTGAAGCATACGCACATCATGATTTGCTTCTAACAATAATACATCTAAATCCTGCAGCTTGTCTATAAGATAATTGTCATATTTCCCCAAATCGGTAATGACCGCCATCTTTTTATCTGACTGTTTCATGATGTATGCCACCGGATTTGCGGCATCATGGGAAATGGATACCGGCTCCACCGTAATATCTCCAATCTGAAATTCCACTCCGGCTTCGATAGGATGAAACAATGTCTCATCTACTTTTCCCACACTGGAAATCCCTTTGACTGCCTCAATGGTCTCTGCCGTGGCATAGATTGGAATTCCATATTTTCTTGCTACCACGCCAAGACCGGAAATGTGATCTGAATGTTCGTGGGTCACAAGCAGTGCCTGCATTTCCGCGGTTTTCAAACCGATACTGTTTAATCCTGCTTCAATGCGCTTTCCACTGATTCCGGCATCAATCATCAGATGGCTGCTTTCTGTTCCTGCGTAGATACAGTTTCCACTGCTTCCACTTGCAATACTGCATAATTCCATTTTCTTATGTCTCTTTCTATTTAGTAATTCTCTTTCCAGTACACTTCAATTTTATCGCCATCCTGCAATACCTGTGTATACTGGGCATCCATGCCATTAATTAAAGTTACAATTGCTCTTCCATGGGATGCTGACAAATCAAAATCAATATAATCAAAAATATCCACGAATACATATTCTTCTTTGCCACTTAAAGTAATTTCCTGATTGTTTGCAATAATATGTAATTCTTTGCTTTCCGGCTCTGCACCTGCCGTTTGAATGCCATCTGCAACATTTTCATCCGCAGCATTTTCGCCTGTCACAGATTCAGCTGCCACAGAAGCTTCTGGCTCATGAACTTCAGCTGCACTGTCTGTGCTTTCTTCTGTTGAAGTTTCTTCTTCCGGTCCGGCATCAAATCTGTGGTCTGCCTGTCCATAGGAAATATGACGTTCACCGCTTTCATAGGCAGAAGCACTCCATTCGATTTCAAAGTTCTCATAGCAAAGGGAACCCATATCTGCCGGTTTTCCATTTAAGATAATTCCGGCTTCTTCATCAATCCGCACATCCATAAACTCTGCCAGCTGTCCAATGGTATAGAAGTTTCTGGTTTCGATTTCGTCCCCTTCCTGAATAACATAATTAGAAGGTTCAAGGCTTCCATTGACCTGAACAAATTTCGGACAGGTAATATTGATGCCATTGACCTGGAAGGTAATGGTGGAGGATGTATATTCATCTAACTGTTCAATCGTAGATACGGCTTCTTTTCCAATGGTAGAGGCTTCTATGGTAATCTCGGAATTCGGAACCAGTGGTGTATTGATGCTGACTACTCTTCCGTCCACTTTAACAATGGCAGATTCTCCCGGTTCTCCACGGACAATTCTCGGCTTGCCATTTACGGTAAACTCTACTGCCTTGCCCCGTCTTGGGAACAGTGCTTCATTCGGGAAACCCGCCTGCAATGCTGCATCCACAATGGTAAGATGGCTGTTATCATAAAGCTTTAAGCGTTCTCCGTTAAACCGGACCATAATGAAATTATTCTTCTGGTCATAATAATTAAGACAGATTCCAATCGGCGTTACCAGTAATGGGTCTTTCTTAATCTCTTCCTGTGCAAAATGAACCTCTTTTAAAACTTCTTCTCCACGTAATGCCACACGTTCTCTTGGAATTTCAAGCTTGTCTGCAAGCATTTCCGTAAATCCGTGGATTTTGCCGCCGCCACCGACTACGAAGGCTGCGCTGACTGATTTATCACCATTTAACTCTTTGATTTTCTCTGCTACCTCAGAAGTAATCTTATCTACCGTATCATGGGTTAAATCCCAGATTTCTTCGGATGGAATCGTATGGGTAATGCTCATGATATCTGTAAATTCCACTTCATCAGCCATACCGGATGTCAGCTTCATATGCTCTGCCATATTAAAATCCACCAGATAATGCTGTACAATTAATTCGGTCAGCTCATCTCCGGCATAAGGAATCATGCCATATGCAATAATGCTTCCGTCTCTGGTGACACAGATGTCGGATGTTCCGGCTCCCACATCCACCAGTGCAATATTCAACATACGAAAGGCCTCCGGAATTGCTACGTTGATTGCAGCAATAGGCTCCAAAGTCAGATTGGCAACATTTAATCCAGCCTGCCCTACTGCGGAATACAGACCATCTACAACGTCCTCCGGCAGGAAGGTTACGATAATATCCTCCGAAATTTTCTCTGCCTTATGTCCTTCTATATTGGAAAAGACTTCATCATTGATATAATATTTTACAACAGAATATCCCACACAGTAAAATTTGTAACGGGTATCATTCCTCTCTTTTAAAATCTGCTGGGCATGGTCTACTCCCAGTAAATCCAGAGTATGTATATGTTCTGCAGTTACTACGGTCTCTTCTGCGAATTCATATTCCACGCTGGTGGTCACGGTTTTCAGTACACGGCCAGCGGCAGCAATGCAGACATCGGTAAGCTTTGCCTCTAACTGCCCTTCTAATTCTGCCTTTACTTCTGCAATTGTTCTGCCTACTCTTCCGATGTCATGAATCTGACCATCCAGCATAGCTCTGGTTTCATGCTCTTTCATATACTGGGCTGCCACATAGAAGTCTTTGCCTTCCCGATATCCAACTGTTCCAACTACGTTTCTTGTTCCGATATCCAAGCCAAATACAAATTGATTTGCATTCTGTTCTGCATTATCCATTGGTATTTTCTCCCTCATTCTCTATTATCGTTCTTACCTGTGCAATGGTTTCTTCCGTCGTACCATTATTATCAATTACCACTTTGCAATGTCTGCGGTATTCGTTCTCGCAAAGCTGGCTTTCAAACATTTCACTGATTTTTTCATCACTGTAGCCTCTCGACTGCTTCAGCCTTGCTCTGCGATTCTCCTCTGAAGTATAAATATACCATAATTCATCACAAATTTCATCATAATGTTCTTCGATTAATAATGCCGCTTCCAATACCAGATAACGAAGCCTGCCTTCTTCCTTTTCCTGCTCTAATACATGGAGCACATATTCCTTTACTGCCGGATGCAAAATCTCATTCATTCCATTCCGCCTGGCTTCATCCTTGAAAATAATGGCTGCCGCCTTCGGACGGTTCATCTTCCCCTTTTCATCAAAAACATCTGTTCCCGCAAACAGCTCCTGCAATTTTTCGTTACAGGACTGTCCCGGCTCAGAAAGTTCTCTTGCGATATCATCTGCCAGCATTACTTTCGTATCTTCTCTGCCGGCAAGGTATTTTAATATTTCTGTTTTTCCGGCTCCTACGCCTCCGGTAATTCCGATAAATTTCATAATTTCTGCCTTATCCTATTTTGCTTCGTACCAGTTATTTCCGGCATGCATATCTACCTCTAAGGTTACCGCAAGGTCTGCTGCATGAAGCATTTCTTCTTTCAAAATCTTCTCTACCTGCTGCTGTTCTTCTTTACAGGTCTCAACCAAAAGTTCGTCATGCACCTGTAAAATCAGTTTTGATTTCAAGCCTTCCTCTTTCAGGCGGTCATGCACATGAATCATGGCTATTTTAATAATATCTGCTGCAGAACCCTGAATCGGTGCATTCATTGCCACACGTTCTCCAAAGGAACGCTGCATGAAATTACTGGAGGATAACTCCGGCACCGGTCTTCTTCTGCCAAACATTGTTGTGACATAGCCTTTTGTCTTGCCATCCTCTACCAGTCCGTCTAAGAATGTCTTGATTCCCGGATAGGTTTCAAAATAGCTCTTAATATACTGTTCTGCTTCTTTTCTTGTAATACTTAAATCCTGACTTAATCCGAAGGAACTGATTCCATAGACAATACCAAAGTTTACCGCCTTTGCATTTCTTCGCTGCAGTGGTGTTACTTCTTCGAACGGCACATGAAATACCTTGGATGCAGTAATCGCATGAATATCTTCTGCATGCTTATATGCATCAATCAGATTTTTATCTCCTGACATATGTGCCAGCAGACGAAGCTCTATCTGGGAATAATCCGCATCTAAGAATACATAACCTTCTCTCGGTAAAAACACTTTACGAATCAGCCGTCCCAATTCCATCCGGATTGGAATGTTCTGTAAATTCGGGTCTGTACTGCTTAAACGTCCGGTGGCTGTTATGGTCTGCTGGAATGTACTGTGAATCCGTCCATCCTCTGCAATAAATGCAGCCAGTCCGTCGGCATATGTGGATTTTAATTTGGTCAGCTGACGGTACTCTAATATTTTTGATACAATCGGATAATCCGGTGCCAGCTTTTCCAGTACATCTGCTGCAGTAGAATATCCGGTCTTGGTCTTCTTGCCATTTGGCATCTGCAATTTTTCAAAAAGAATCACACCAAGCTGTTTTGGTGAATTGATATTAAAGGTCTCACCGGCTTCTTCATAGATTTCTTTTTCAATTTTATCTATGGATACTGCAAGATTCTCTCCATATTCTTTTAAGGCATCTGCATCAATAGCAATGCCTTCCTTTTCCATATCAGATAAGGTATATACCAGCGGCATTTCTATTTTATCAAAGAGTTCTTTCATGCCCTCTTCTTCTAACTGTTTTGTCAGCGGCTCTTTTGCCATTAAATTAATATATGCCTGATAACATGCCATTTTCAAAAATTCTTCCGGCTTTTCTTCCGATGCTGTGGCTAAATCTTTCTTTCCAAGGTAATCCTCTTTCGACGGCACCATCAAATCAAGATAGTCTTTTGCAATATCTTCATAAGCATAGTCGTTTTTCAATGGATTTAATAAATAAGCTGCTATTTTCACATCAAAAATATGACTTTTTTCATCGGCTTCTATCCATTTAAGCTGCGGTTTTAAATCAAAGGTGCGAATCTCTGTGCCTGCTGCAAGAAGCTGTCTGCACTGTTCGAATAGATACTGCTCTGTCACAAATCCCGCAACCGGAATATATGCCACATCTTCTTTTGTGCATGCAACTGCAAGTCCAAGCACAACATCCTTTTCATAAATCAACTGGACTCCTGCTGCCTGCTGCTTCTTTGCCTTTGCAAAAAAATCTTCTACCTCAGCAAAATCCTCGATTCGTTTAAAGTTTTCCTCTCCGGTATTTACCGGTGTGTCCACTTCAAACCGTTTCAAAAGATTCTTAAATTCCAGACGCTTACACATCATATAAGCTTCCGGTGTATATAAATTGCCAATTCTTGCTTCGTTGATATCATATGGGATGTCTGCATCTATCTTAATGGTAGCCAGTGTCTTACTCAACTGTGCCATATCATAATGCTCTTTTAACATCTCTTTCGCACGATTTGGCTTAATCTCTTCTACATGGGCATACGCATTTTCAATGCTGCCATATGCCACAATCAGGTTCGTGGCTGTCTTTTCGCCGATTCCCGGTACACCCGGAATATTATCTGCGGTATCGCCCATCAGCGCCTTTACATCAATAAACTGCAATGGTGTAACCTGATATTTTTCCAATACCTCTTTGGTATTATAATCTTCGATTTCCGTTCCGGTCCGCCTGGTCTTTGGAATCCGGATCTTAATATGGTCACTGGCAAGCTGCAATAAGTCCCGGTCTCCGGACACTACAGACACTTCATAGCCTGCTGCTTCACTGCGCTTTGCTATGGTTCCCAATAGGTCGTCTGCTTCCAAGCCTTCTTTTTCAATTACCGTAACTCCCATGGCACGCAGCATTTCTTTCATCAGCGGTACCTGCTGCCGCAATTCTTCTGCCATCGGTTTTCTCGTTCCCTTGTATGCATCAAACATCTTATGACGGAATGTTGGTGCATGCACATCAAAAGCAACCGTAAGATACTCCGGCTGCTCTTCCTCTAATATTTTAAATAAAATGTTTAAGAAACCATATACTGCATTGGTATGAAGTCCCTCTGCATTGGTCAAATCCGGTAATCCAAAAAATGCCCGGTTTAATATGCTGTGTCCATCGATCAGAACTAATTTTTCGCTCATCCTATCCTAACTTTCCTCATCCATCATCTGGAAGAATTTTGTATCTATTTCAGGGTATGACCGTTTCAAGGAAATCGGCTTGCCACTACGATTTAAGAAGCAGTGCTCACTGGCTGCAATGGTACGGAGTTCTCCGGTCTCTTTATCTGTCATACGATAACGGACACTGAGTTTGATTCCATTGTAACCTGCAATGGCTGTTTCAATAACAACAGTATCTCCGAATCGTACCATGCTCTTATATTCACACTGTACAGAAAGCACCGGACTGATAATTTCCTGGTCTTCCATCTGTTTATAGCTGAAGCCCATCTGATCCATCAAGTCCATTCGTGCCTCTTCCATCCAACGGATATAATTGGAATGATGCACAATCCCCATCTGGTCTGTCTCATAATATTTTACATTGTGCTCATACGGTTTTACCTTAATTGGTGTTACTCCATGATAAATATCAACTCTTGTATCCTTCATATCTGTCACCTTCCTTACGAAACGATTATACTCAAAAAACGAACGACGTTCAAGCGTCGGAGGGATTCTTTTGGAATTATTACGCCTTTTCTATTCCCCAATCACATGAATCTGACACATTTTCATAGTGGTAAGTGCTGCCTCATGGGATTCCGGTGTCACTCCGGCACCTCTAAGCCTTCTACAATCTCCAAGCCCTTTGATATGCGATTCTTGCTGTTCCATTTTTTACATATATTATACCGCATTTTATAAAACCATTCTTTTCAATCAGCCTTTGCATAGTTTTATTATCCGCATGAGTATCTACCCTGATATTTAAAGAAATCTTTTTACAATAGTTTAAAGCACACGGAAACAAGCCATGTACCTGACCATCTCCGGCAAGCCTGTGAATCGTCAGATATGGTTCTTCATTCAGCCAGTTACCGCCCTCAATATGCTTATAAGTAGGTTCTGCTCCATCAAACACCGAAAATACCCCGTGGATTCCATCCTTGTCATATATTACCTTACATGCATTTTTATCAATATCAGATTTTATCAGGTCTGCATCCGGGTAAAAATGTCCCCACTGAGTCGGATTTCCGGACTTTATCATATAATCCTGTGCATATCTGTAAATTTTCATAATTTGCTCTAAATCTGCTATTTCAGCATTTTTCACATTCAGCATGCCTTTTATTTACCTCCACATTTTTCTTATGTTACCCAATTCTTCTGTCGTCAAGCAGCTACTCTTCCTCTGTATCATACTTCACTTTTCAGAAAAAGAAAAGGTACTGCAAAAAATACAGTACCAAGTTCCTTTGCCACTTCTTCCCCCATAAATCGACCGCCGCTTCCAAACTCTCTGCTGATTGTAATGATTCTTTTTGCCATAGCTGACTCCTCCTTAACTTAAACTTTCCACTTTATTCTTCCGGATTCTCTTTAAAAATACATATCCCACAAGGCATGCAGCAATCTCTGTTATCGGGAATGCCCACCAGATTAAGGAAACGCCCATCTGTCCGCTTCTGACCAAACTGGAGAAAACACCTGCCAGCGGTAATATGATTACAAGCTGCCTGAGCAGTGAAATCACAAGTGATTCCATGCCACCGTCCAGAGCCTGATAAATTCCCTGATATGCCACATTGATTCCGGCGAAAATAAAGCTGATAGAAATAATTCTCATGGCTTCGATAAAATATTCTCTTGACTGTCCTGCATTAAATAATGTTGCAAAAGCCCCCGGGAAAATTTCTGTAATTGCCACACCAATAATCATAAGCACAATCGTATAAATTAAGCCATATCTGATTCCATCCTGAATTCTCTTTTTACTATGCATTCCGTATGCAAATGCAATAATCGGCGTGATTGCATCTCTAAGTCCAAAGGCAAGGAAGAGTACAAACTGCTGTACTTTATAGAACAATCCATATGCGGTCTGAGCCGAAGGACTGAATTTTAAAATCAGATTCATCACATAAACCATAATAGACATAAGCGCCTGTCCAATAATTGCCGGAAGTCCAATTGCATAGATTTCCCTGATAATTCTGCCCTCCGGTTTCATAAACTTTACACCATGCTCAAATTCCTTATTTAATTTTACATGGAAAATAAATAACAATGCTGCTGATACCACCTGTCCGATTACGGTTGCATAGGCTGCGCCTTCTACTCCCATTTCAGGAACCGGTCCGATGCCATAAATCATAATTGGGTCAAGAATAATATTTACCACTGCTCCCACAACCTGACCAATTGTCGAATAAATGGAACGCCCGGTTGCCTGTAACAGTTTCTCAAATAACGAGAAGAAAATAATTCCAAATGAAATCACACAGCATATTCTTAAGTAGCTTGTTCCCATTGCAATGACTTCCGAATCTACGGTCTGGGATGAGATGTATGCTTTTACTCCAAACATTCCAAACAGCAGACATACTGCATAAATAATTACTCCAAGAAATAAGCTGTTTCCCGCAACTTTCGCAGCTTTTTTACTTTTTCCCTCTCCCAGTATTCTCGCAAGAAGCGCATTGGTTCCCACACCTGTTCCGATTCCCACTGCTACCATAAGCATCTGAACCGGAAACACCAGTGTAAGCGCATTAAGTGCAGCCTCACTTCCTGATTTCATGTTTCCTACAAAGGCACTGTCTACAATGTTATAAACCGCCTGCAATGCCATAGATAAAATCATCGGTATTCCCATCTGCACCATGAGCTTATTTACCGGCATTTTCTTCATCTTATTACTTTCTGCCATCTTAACTTAATCCTCCTTTTTCCACCTGCAGAAGCTGCCACTGGCAGCTTCCTGCGGATATTTGGCAATATAAAAAGTGCGCACCTATCTTATAAGTTGGACTTACGCTGATAAGCTACACACTTTTTCATTGCATTATAAAATTACAAAAACGAGCAGCAAAACTGGATTTACGCAATTTTGCTACTCGTTCAGAAGTCATTATATTTTTCTTTTTGGAAAAAGTCAAATTATTTTTCTCTCGTTTTATACTCATCCCATTTTCCACCATATATGCAATTTTCAACGTAAGCCATCATACGATTGTGTAAAATGGTCATATTATACATATTACTGAGTTCTTCCAACATTTCAACCGGTGGCATATAATTGCCTGCTCGTGTCAACCCTAGACCAAAAAAAACTGATTTTTTTTACCCTCAAATATCACTTTCCATTATACCTGCTATTGCAGTATATTGAAAGCAATATTTATGCTTGCAGAAGAAAGGAGTGCCACATTTCCTCGGCACTCCTTTCACTTGGATCTGTTGCATGGAGTGGAATATTATTGTATTTCTCAATTACTACTTTCCCATGCACCACCGAACCAATGTATGCCTGATTTGTCAATATTGACTTAACTGTTGTTTTGGTCCATACACCATTGGTTTTTACATTCTGCTGGTAACCAAGAGATTTTAAATACATCAAGTCCTACTGATCCATCCCAATATTTTCTAGTAATAAGTTCATCATAAATAACCTGAAACTCATTTTTACCAACTTTTATAAAAGTCATAGGAACAGATACCATTATTACTGAAGAATCTTTTGACTCACATATTTCAATTTGAAAATTATCCGGAATATCCTCAACTCTTATTTGTTTTAATACAGCTTTTGGGATAATTGCCCTTTCTTCATCTTCAACATATTCTTCTCCATCTATCACCAAAGAACACATATCATCTTCTTTATTAGAATACACAACCGTTGCCATTTCTCTGCCTCCTAACTTTATATCCATATTTCTATATCGGAATATATTATCTCCTTCCATACTAAAACTCCAAACTATCCTCATTGAGCAGAAAATATTTCATGCCCATGATCACAAAGCCTTCCTCATTTCTCCAAGGCTTTTTTGTTCCATTTACTATAACAATCTTCTTAAATGAATCCGGAATATTTCGGAGTGAATTAAGTTCCTGTGTTTGCTTTTCCTCAGAAGTCATATCATAAGCCACCTGAATGTAATATCTCTGACTGCCCTGGTTTACTACAAAATCAACCTCTAGCTGCTTATGAACTCTCTTTCCGTCACTATTCTTTGCAAATACATCCACAATACCAACATCTACATTATAGCCACGCACAAGCAACTCATTATAAACAATGTTTTCCATAATATGAGTCGGCTCCTGCTGTCTGAAGTTTAGTCTGGCATTTCTAAGTCCTATATCCGAAAAATAGTATTTCAGATTGGCTCCTACATATTTTCTCCCCTTAATATCATACCGGTCCGCTTTAGAAATCAAAAATGCCTCTGCCAAATAATCAATATGATTGGATATAGTTTTATTGCTGTAATTGATACCTCTCTCACTTTTGAAAGTATTTGATATTTTTGTTGGATTGGTAGGTGCTCCTATGGCAGAAGCAAGAATGTCCACCAAAGTTCCAATCTCATCAACATTTTGAATTTTGTTTCGCTCTACCACATCCTTGATATAAACATTGGTAAAAATATTTTTAAGATACTCAGCCTTCTGGCGTTCTACAGAAAATTGTGCCACTTGTGGTAAACCACCGTATATCATATATTCTTCCCAAGCATCATCATAATCTCCATCATAAGCCGCATAGAACTCTGCAAAAGACAACGGATAAATTCTTATCTCATCTCCTCTGCCTCTAAATTCAGTTACAATGTCACTAGATAAAAATTTAGAATTACTGCCGGTTACATACACATCAATGTTACTGATACGAAGCAAACTGTTCAGCACTTCCTCAAATCGTGGCATAAACTGTACTTCGTCCAAGAGCAGATAATACTTCCGGTCATCTTCCACCCGCTCTTTAATATGCTGATAACACTTCTTTGGATCTCTCAGTTCCTCATTTTCAATGCCATCTAAAGCAATCTCAATGATGTGGTCATTATCTATGCCACTCTCCAGTAAATACTTCTTAAACAACACAAATAACAGGAATGATTTGCCGCATCTCCTGATTCCTGTGATAATCTTAATCATTCCGTTATCTTTTCTTATCTTTAACTGTTCAAGGTATGAATCTCTCTTAATCTCCATAGTGTCACTCCTTATTTTTGTGCATTGCACGAATTTTGGTAATGTTATTTTACCACTAAATTATTTTCACTTCAATAGCCATTACTATTTTTTGTGCATTTGCACTTTTTTATGTAATGATTATAGATAATATGCAAAAAGGATACCTACACCATGTCCTGTAACACGATATAAGTATCCCTTTGCTTGATAACTACAACACATATAAATAGACTCTCAGAGATTAATCAATTTTTTCCCAAAATCTATAATTTGACGGGTATTCCAAACACCACAAATCTTCTCCGTATGGAATATCCAAAGTATGGTTTTCGCTTTTGGTATAATATTGTGTTGCTTCCCGATTCCCCATTCTAACAGTAAAGAAGCCATTTTCTATGCCTGCATGTTTCATAAATTCATCAATATCATCATTAGAATAAGTCAATCCTACATATACAGGATCATCGTTCATCATATACCGCCAAAAATGAGCATATCTCTGAGCAACTGCATCATGCTCTGCTCCCCGCATATGTTCCGAGTAAGGAACCCCACAACACCCTTGTCATTTGTAAATAATGCATGCTCTTTTCCGTCTGAAGAAACATATTTGAAGTAATGATTCTATCCGAAATCAATTATATTGTTACAAGCTTTTATTTCTAATAACTTATTTGTATCTATTTTAGGAATCTGGTCTGCTGTAAATCGAACACCTGCAACTTCATATGTTTCTCCATGTTTTCGTACCTTAGAGCTGTCATTATTGATAACCAGCAACAACAAATCAGAAATATAACTATTTTTTTCTGATGCAAACGATGAATATATCTCTGAATAAGCTACAGAATTATTACCTCTCACATATAAATCAATCATCCCATTTTGCATAGTTTGTTACCGTCTTATTGGTAACCTTAAGTTCTTTGCTGACTTCGATAGGCGTAAACTCTCTTTTGTAGTTCTTCATGAGCAGCAAGAGCAATTCTTTTTCTCTACTTTTTAGATACGAAAGGCTTCCCTCCAATTTTTCACCGTTTGAGCTCTCCGACAATTCGCAAACCTTATTTGAATACAGCAGTACCATGCGAAGGAAATATTACACTATTTTTTCACTATTTTACATTATTCTTTTCACTATCTTCTTCCTGCTCCTGCCCTTCCAGAAACGCCTTTATCTTCTCACCATCCTCTGGTCGGATTTCTCCGTGGGAATTTCCATCAAAGGTGATATATTCGTAGGTCTTTCCTGCCTGCTCTAATGCTTCTGTTAATTTATCTGCCTGTGCAACGGATACTTTTTCATCTCCGGTAGCATGAATGATAAGCAGCGGTGTATTAATTTCATCCGCCCAATAGGTTGCAGAACGTTTCTCATATCCCTCCGGCATCTCTTCCGGGGAACCGCCTACCAAAGAATCGAATATGGTCTGCATATCACTTCTTTCCTCATATGACATAAAGCAATCGGAAAGGCCAGATACGACAACTGCCTTATGCACCCGTTCATCCTTACTTAACACTTCATAAGTCATCATTCCGCCTCTGGAAATACCCAGCATATTTATGGCATCCTTATCAATATAGGAAAATTGCTCACACAAGTCTAAAAGCCGGATAACATCATCCACATCCGCTCCGCCAAACTGGTCTTCTCCTTCACTGCTTCCACATCCCCTGTAGTTTGATGCAATGCAAATGGTATGAAGCTGATAGGCATAAAAGCAGGTTTCTATATTTTCCAATGCTCCGTAATCCTGATTTCCACCATGATTATAAATAAGACAGGAAGTCTTTTGTCCATCCAGTAAATCTTTTGGTGCACTGAAATATCCTTCAATTTTCAGTCCATCGCTATCATAATAAAACCGATAAGATACATATTCTGATAAATCGATTCCTGCCTGGCTCTCATAATCTTCCAGATCTATTTTTTCATATTCTGTAATTCCAGCCTGACGAAAGTTCTCTTCTACCAGCTCGTCTGCGTCCAAAGACTTTTTATCCGCAGGTGCAGTTTCTGTTTCCGATTCTGATTCTGAGTCTGATTCCATCTGCGTCTCTGTTTCCGTTTTATTTTCTGTCTCAGTCTTCGTTTTATTTTTTCTCTGATTTCCTGCCACTACAACTACAATCACTGCCAGAATAATAATTCCAAGCAGTACCCCAATTCCAATAACCTTTTCCTTTTTCATAATTTTTGCTAAACCTCCGCCTTGCCGCTTCGATTTTCATCTTCCCTAACTCCTTTATCCTCTATTCTATAATCTCATACTGCATCAGTTCGTATTTTAACTTGCTTCCTTCCATAATTTCTGCCGGAAGAAGTGCTCTTGCCACAAGTTTCAAATCATCTGAAGCAATGTCTGTCCTCTTTAAATTTGCATAGTCTCCATCGATGGATACGACTTCGTAATACCATGTTTCCATATTCTATAGCTCCCTTCTTGTTAAAATATTTGTAAAGGAGTGGGAAATGTGATGCCGGTTTTCTTCCGGCATTCGTGCGATGTAATATCTGGCTTATTCTCCGAACCCGGATGCTCCATAAGAACTGCAAGAGGCACTAAGAATTTCGATTTCATTTTTATTTTCTTCTGGCAACCGGTGCAAATTCACATCCATGTTCATATGCACCTCGCTGGCACTTCCATGTGCCAGCGTTGCCGGACTCCATCCGAAATTTTAAGTGCCTCTAACAGTCCTTATCAGGCATCCTCACTTCGGAGAACAATCCAGATATTGCCACACTACCGTTAGAAAAATTACTCCCAATATTTCCCACTCGCTTTTCGAATCATTTTATCAAGAATTATAGCAGATTTTCGTAAAGAATGCCACTTCTACTGATACACCCACAAATCCCGGATCTGGCTCATAAGGTCGTCTATCTTCCATGCCTTATTACTGTTCTTTTTACTATTGGAATCATTCACTGTTATTTTTCCATCGGAATCTACTCCTGTTAATACAATAAAATGTCCTGATGTGGTAAAATCTCCCGGTCCCATAATACAGATAATCGGATGTCCCTGGGATAATTCCTGCCGGATACTGTCTTCGCTGAGACTCAGCTCCTGTGCGGATAAGCCAAGCTTTGTGGCAAGTTCCGTCATCATACTCCAGGCGGAACCGCTTCCATTCACATAGAAGCCATCCTCCTGTGCCATCTGGGCAATGGTATAAGGATTCATGGAAGTATCTCCGGTCAGTCCCACATAGACCATGGACAATGCCGTGGGACCGCATCCTGTAATTGCAAGGAAATTATCTCCATAGGTTCTATAGCCCCAACGCTCGTCCCACTGAAGAAAAAGCGGTATTTTACCATCTGTTACATCCGATGAAATATCAATCGGCTGCTCGTTGTTTCCATTTTTCTTATAATCAAGCACAAACTGTCTTGCTTCTTCATTTTTCTCGTAAAGTTGTACAAGGCTTTCCGGATACCCCTCTGCCGTAAGTGTTGCCTCTGATTTTACATTCCAGTGATTTAAGAAGCCTTGCACAAATGATGTTCTGCCCGCGGCAAAAACTACCAGCAGAATTATTGCTGCCACAAATATTCTTTTGATTCTTCGCATTCTTCTTGCTTTTTTCCGGCGCATGCTCCGCTTTCTCATTTCTTTTGCATGTTGTGTATTCCGCTGTCCGGCTGCTCCTGATTGTTGTAAATTTCGTTGTCCTGCATGTTCTGACTTCATCATAAAAAACACCCCTTTTTCATTCTTTACATTTAGTAAAGCACACGAAAAAGGAGTGTTCTTAAAGATATTCTATTTCATTTCTTAGATTATTCTTAACAGAAAAATAAATTTCTAAATGATATATTAATATTTACCAGTCGCTATCCCAGTCAGATGAATTAGAATCCCAGCTGTCATTGGAATCCCAGTCATATCCACTGTCTGAACTGCTGTCCGAGCTGTCTGAGCCATAATGCTCTTCATAATATCTGCTGTCTTCAAAATTGGTAATGCTGTTATCCCAGTCATAGCCATTCTGATAAGTCATTTCATAATCAGAACGGTTATTTAAAATATCATCCGGTACCTCATCACTGTCTATCTTATCATAGTCATAACCATCATACTCGAACCAGTTATTGTGGCTGTGTACATAGACCGTATTTTGGTACTGGTAATAACTTGCCTTCTTGTAATTATGTATCGGAATCAGAACGATTAAAAAGCACATCAGGAAACAAACGGCACAGGTTAAGAATTTCTTTCCGGCAAATCCCTGATATATCTTTTCAAATACCGTACTTTTTCCCCTTAAACCACAAACAATAAGGTCTAATATCACTGCCACCGGTGCTGCGGCAATCAGTGCAATAAAAAGTGCAGTTCCAATTCCCCGGTATAATGTATCTAACACAAAGAGTACAAAGGAACCAAAGAAGAAAAGAAAGAATGCTCCAATCCCGGCAAAGGTTCTTCCTATTACCTTTCCTGTTGACATTGGCTTTCTGTTATTTCCATAACTGCTTCTTACATTTCCAGCCCGATTATGTTCCTTCTGGTTTAAGATTTCCTCTTTTAACTTAAGATACAGTTCATTTACCGCATAGGCTTCATCCGTTCCCTGATAGCGGATTGCCCGCTCGCCGTTTGCCTTGTTCTTATAGACAATAACATTCTGTCCTTCCCTGTAAATACCAAAGGCTTTGGGCTGTGTGTAATTGATTCCGATAAAGAATCTCGTCACTTCATACGGCGGCAGATTCCGTGCCTGATACCACTGCTGCAATTCTTCAATAGTCTTTGGCGTATGGTCTGCAGTACGCTTTACTGCCTGATTGGTGGCTCCACAGTAAGGACATTTCTCATCTGTTTCCTTAATGATGGAGCCACAGTATTCGCATTTAATCTCCATAGCTATATAAACCCTTTCTCCATAAAACTCCTGTTACATTTTATACTATTCTATTCTTCCACCCGATGCAAGCCCATTTAGAACAAAGAATGTGCCTTGGCACACATCAAAGTCTTCGGTCAGTCTTTGACTTTTCCATTCATCCGCATAATTACAGTAAAAATTTTATCTCTGCTAAAAATTCCCGCAGCATATTATTTGGAAGATAAACCGGTGTAGACTTTGCTGCTATTCCACAGACATTGTCCAGTCCGTATTTTCGTGCAATCTGCTTTGCCCGGAACAGATGAAAATCATTGGTGATAATTCCAACGGATGCCCCATCTTTTATCAATGCCTTGCTGTACTCCATATTCTGCTCTGTATTTAAGGACTTATCCTCTAAGAGAATCCGGGACGCATCAATCCCCTGTTCTTTTAAATACTGTGCCATTCCTTCGGCTTCGGAATATGGTTCATTTGCACCCTGTCCGCCGGATACGATACAGATTGTCTTTGGATTATCCTCTAAATATTCCACTGCCTCATCCAGCCGGTATTTTAACGCAGCACTTGGTCCGCTTTCCCTCACCTGTGCCCCCAGCACAATAATATAGTCAAGTCCCGCTTCGCCTTTTTCATGCATCTGACTTATGATGCAGCCTTCTACGATGAAAAATGCTGTAAATCCCACTGCAACGACAGTAATACAGATTCCCTTAACCAGCCGGGGAACTTTCTTCCAGAAAGATTTCCAGATAGAATACCCAAACAGGAAGAAAAGTACCGCCAGCCCAATCCACACAAGAAAAAATGATGTTCCGGAACCCGTTGCCAGTACCATCCCCGAATAAACAACACAAAGTACCGCCAGTACCGTAAATATCAGAAATGTTATTTTTTTCTTCATGCCCTCTCTCCTCGTTTTCTCACAACAACCGGTATCCAGGTAATGCAAAGGAATAAGAACAATGCTCCACCGGAAAGCAATGCTCCCAGTTTCAGATTCGGTGTTGTATATTTTAATATAATATCATGGCTGCCTTCTTTTAATGGAATGCTGATAAACGCATCGCAGAAATGCTCATAATCCACTTCTTCCCCATCCACAAAGACATGCCAGCCTTCATCATCCGGCACGGACAGCAAAAGAGTTCCGGCTTTTTTTACGTTGATGCTGCCTTCGATTCTGCTGTCACTGTAGGATTTTAACTCCATGGTCTGCTGGGATAATGTATGATATGCTGCCTGAAATGCTGCATCATTTAACCGGTAGCCCTGCACCAGTATCTGGTCCGTATCGGCAGAAGTCAGCGTAATATCTTCCCCAGCCTCACAATATCCCAAATCCAGTAAATAGACATGGTCACATTTAGAAAATGTCCGCGTGCGGTTTCCAGTGGTTGCGGTAATGGTTTTGGCATCCTTCATCGTATAATAACCATAATAATAGCCGGTTTCCGTTACCTGAATCACGGTTTTGCCATCATGTAATTCTGCATCCACCGGCTCTAAAAGATTCTCCGTTGCACCAAGGGCATAGGCGAGTTCATTCTGTGCCATTATCGGTGTTCCAAGGGTAAAATCCCACTTTTCCGTCAAATCACTATCTACCATAAAACCAAGTGGCAGTGTATAAGTATTTTCATATAAGTATATGCCATTCTGTTCTGATATCAGACTTCGATACGGACTTTCCTCTTCTGCACTGTCCGTCAGGATATATTTTACCGAAAGCAGCGAGGAAGTAAGCATCGTTGCACCATTATAGCAGTAATAATTCTTACCGCCTTCCATTCCCATCTCCCGGTAGAAATCTGCCACATCTTTATTTATAAGAGAAGAAAAAATAGATGCGGATGCATAGTTTGAAAGTGCCGACTCATTCTTCGTCATCCGGTTAAACTTATCCATACGGAAGAAACCGTCATCCTCTGCTCCTGCTGTCTCCGCCAGTGTTTTATAATCCTCTAAATGCTGGGTATACAGCGTCCGGCTGGTAGTAGAAATACTGGTCGTGTCAAGATTTACGCCTGCCTCGGCACATACCAGAATCACCGCAAATATCGATACGATAGTCCGCATCGTCTTATCCTTCCGCCGATAGAATAACAGCAGAAGTGCATAACCTAAAATCAAAAGTCCTGTTAAAAGCATCTGCTCCGGTGTCACCTGCTCTAAATCTGTAAACCGGAAACATAAAACCAATACCAGCTCCGCTAACAGGAATGCAAATAGGATTTTAAAAATGCTATTGCCTCTTTCTTCCCGCACTGCTTCATAACCTAAGGTCAGCAGTAAAAATGCAAATAAAAAGGTCTGTCTTGCCGGAAGTCCATCCGGAAAATGAAAGCCATGCCAGATAAAATCCAGTTTATTATTTGCAAAGCTCACAAAGAAAAATGCCACCAGTAAGAGTCTTGGAATCTTTGTGCCAATTCGGATCCTGCGATTTAAAAGATAAAGGAATAATAATAATAAAATTGCCGCTCCGCAGTAAAGATTCGGCATATGTCCTACCGTAGAAGACGGCTCGACACCAATGCAGAACCTTGCTGCTTCATCCAGCAGGCCAAAATACCACTCCATTTTTTCCGGAAAAGAGATTCCACCGGAACCACTTCCGCTTAATGCCACAATCTCCGGCAGAATCAGTATTGCTCCCATACCGCCTGCCAGGATAGAGCCGGTCGCAAATTTAAGAATTGCTTTTCCTATTCCGCTTTTCTGATCTAATATCAGAATCACAAAATAAAGCACCAGATAGATGCAGACCATAATGGAAATATAGTAGTTTGAAAGAATCGAAACCGCCAGTGTTACCACATAAAGCGTCATCTTCTTTCCTTCTACCAATCTTTCCAGACCCAGCAAAATAAGCGGCAATAACACTACCGTATCCAGCCACATAATATCCCAGTTATAAGCACACATAAACCCGGATAACGCATAGAATACCGCAAATAAAGCAATGCGATATCCATTATCTTTATAATGCCGGTTTAAGTAAAATGCAAAAGTAAGTCCGCTAAGTCCAATCTTAATTAGAATCAATACCGTCATAAATTCGATTACCAGATTAGACGGACATAATAATAACAGCCAGTTAAAAGGACTGGAAAGATAATATGCCATCAGGGATACAAAATCTGTACCAAGCCCCAGATTCCATGTATATAATAACCCGCTTCCGCTCTTTAACTTATTCATGAATTCTGTAAAAAACGGTGCATACTGGTGATACATATCAATATGCAGAAAACACTGATTGCCAAAAGGATAAATCTCATGGCCGATACAGACTCCCAGTGCAAGAAAAAACGGAATGCAAAAAGCCAGTATTAACGGCATCTTCTTATTGTTTTTGATTCGAAGTAATCTTTCCTTCATTTCTATTTTTCTCCATCCCAGTCAAATAAAAGATAATACTGCAGCGTCTGATAATTAAGCCATGCATCACTGCCTTCTGCTTCTGTATGCTGCGTGGAAATCAATGGCATCTCCTTCTTTTGTTCCAGTAAATAATTCTGATAATCCGACAACGGAATTCCTGCTGCTTCCATCATCTGTGCCCCCAGATAGTTGGCACTGCTCTCCTGATTTACCGCCTCATCAATATCATAATTTGCCCAGATAACATAAGGCACCTTATAACGAAGCTGATTTTCTTCTTCTGTTAAATCAGAGGATGATTTGCCTTCTAAATTCCAGATTGGCTCCACCACCGCATCTGTCGGCTGGTGGTCACCAAAGAATACGATAACCGTAGGTTCGTCCTGTGTCTCAAAATAATCAATCAGCTTTTCCAATGCAGTATCCGATAATTTTACCAGTGTCAGATATTCCGATAATTGGGCAGATACCGTTCCATCTACTGTAACATTTCCCTGAAGATTCTGATAGCCGTCGGTATATGGGCTGTGATTCTGCATGGTTACATTAAAGATAAATGCCGGCGTTCCTGCATCCTTCTTCTCATATGTCTCAATAATCTTATCCACACAGGATGAATCATCAATATAGCCCCGCTCATAGGTGGAACCATAGAAATCCGTGGAAGAATAAAAGCTGTCAAATCCCAGAAGCGGATATATCTTATCCCGGTTCCAGCCGGACGCATAATACGGATGCATGGCATATGTCTCATAGCCCAAGCTCTTTAGATAGGATGCCATGCTTGGTGTATTCTTCGTAATATACTGCTGATACGGAATACTACCTGCCGGAAGAAATGCCATGGTATCTCCCGTTAAAAATTCAAATTCCGTATTTGCTGTATTTCCACCCTTCACCGATACATTCAAATATCCGGTCTGGGTATTTTCTGCCCTCTGTTGCAGGCTGTGAATAAACGGCATATAATCTTCATTTACCGGAAGTGCCTCATCGGACAGGACCCCCAAATCGGAAAAGGCTTCATCCATAATGACGATAACATTCGGAAGCTGGTCTGTTGTTTCTTTCTGATTTGTGAATTCCTTTCCAACGTTATTTCTCTGGTCGGATGCCGTCCAGTCAAGACCATCCTCATTTTCTAATAATTCCTTTGCCTTTTCAACGGAATATCCTTCCGGCTTCTCCACCTTAAGATACTGCATATCCATAAGAAACGTCACTGCAAAGCCATTTCGTTCATACATGACTGTAGGCGTAAAAAGAAACGGATAAAGCTGTAATTCACTTACCATTGCATCATCCTGTACCATCCAGCCAATTCCTGCCATACAGGCAATAGAAATCACAGCACTACCTGCACGGAGCAATATCTTTTTCCGTGAAATATGAATCTTTGCATAACGCTCCGTAAATGCCAGAAAGAGCATCAGAAGAATCAATGCAATCTGACGGGGCGGCAAAGTATAATCATAGCCTCCGGCAACACTGGCTGCCGTTCCAAGGGACAGTAAATCCCACGGAACCACCGGAGAACCACGGAAGGAAATGACATAATAATTCGCAATGCTCAGTGCAATTCCAAGAATTGTCTCCGTGCGAAGTGCAATCACTGCACTTCCGGTAATCGCCAGCAGCAGCCACACAAAAGCCTCAAATAAAAGGAGATTTAGAATTTGTGCTCTCCACCTGGTTCTTACAAAAGGATTATATGTCATAAATGCAGTAATATAAAAAAGCAGAACCGGATATCCGAATAATATCGCATATTTCAACCACTTTGGTGCTTCTGCATGATAAATCCTTTTTATGAAATTTTTCTCTTTTCTGCTTTCTTCCTGCATAGCCTGTTTCCTCAACTTTCCATTCTCATTGCCATAACCTGCTGATACTGCCACTGACAGTTCTTTCCTAATACCCGGCAACAGAAAAAGGAGTTTCAAAACAACTGTTTTGAAACTCCCACATATTTCGCATGAAATTATACTCTGGATAAATACTCACCAGTTCTTGTATCGATTTTAATGACATCATCCTGCTCTACGAATAATGGAACCATTACAGTTGCACCAGTCTCAACAGTTGCAGGTTTTGTTGCACCTGTTGCAGTATCACCCTTGAATCCAGGTTCTGTCTCTGTAATCTGAAGTTCAACAAACAATGGTGGTTCAACAGCAAATACGTTGCCATTGTGAGAACAGATTTTACACATTTCGTTCTCTTTTACAAATTTTAAGGTATCACCGATGGTTGTCTTATCTAAAGCAATCTGCTCATAGTTTTCAACATCCATGAAGTAATACAAATCTCCGTCAGAATATAAATACTGCATATCTTTACGGTCGATACGTGCCTGTGGGCATTTCTCTGTTGGACGGAAAGTTTTCTCAACTACACCGCCACTCTTGATATTCTTTAATTTGGTTCTGACAAATGCAGCACCCTTTCCAGGTTTAACGTGCTGGAATTCAATAATCTGATAAATATTTCCTTCTAATTCGATTGTAATTCCGTTTCTAAAATCTCCTGCTGAAATCATCGATATTCCTCCTAATTTTCGTTGCTAAGCACCATAAGACGCTGCCATCGGCAGGTTCTTACGGGTATTGGAAAAAATTCTCATTCCAAACTTGTCACTCACTCGTTCTATTCTATAATAAAACAAGCCATTTTTCAACCTTTTTTTGTGACTTTACCCTATCTTGATTCAATTTCGTGAATCATGGCAATACGTTTTTCATGTCTGCCACCCTGAAATTCTGCATTCAGGTATGCTTTTACAATATCTTTTGCCTTCTCGATTCCAACAATTCTTGCTCCAAATGCAATGATATTGGCATTGTTATGTTCTTTTACCAGATGCGCAGTTGTTACATCAGAACATACTGCTGCACGGACACCTTTTACCTTATTCGCAGCTAAAGAGATTCCAACCCCGGTACCACAGATTAATACGCCACAGTCTACTTCCCCGGCTGCAACTGCGCGTCCTACTTTTTCACCATACTCCGGATAGTCACAGCTCTCGGTAGAATCTGTTCCGTAATTTACAACTTCATGTCCCATTTCCTCTAAATACTTTTTAATTGCGAATTTCATTTCGACTGCACTGTGGTCATTTCCAATTCCGATTTTCATAATTTTTCTTCCTTCTTTCTCTTCCTTGTATAAAAAAATAACACAATTTTCTCCAGGTATCTCTTTAAAACAATCTGTATTTCTTCTTTCGGATGTATCGGTTTTACCAGAATTGTATGGATTCCCGCACGGTTTGCCCCATACACATCAGTAAATATCTGGTCTCCCACAAATAACGTATTCTCCGTGGTAGTTCCCATCTCTTCCACTGCCTTAAGATAATTTTTCGTTGACGGTTTTCCTGCCTTGTAAATATAAGAAACATTTACCGCATCATTGAACATCTTCACCCGTGGTTCCTTGTTATTCGATAACAGCATACAATGATAACCCAGCTCTTTTAAATGAGAAAACAGCTTTTTTGCCCGCTCATCCGCCGGTGCTCCGTGTGGAACAAGAGTATTATCAATATCAAAAATAATGCCCCGGTATCCCTCTTCATAAAGTTTATCAAAGTCAATGACATAGGTAGAATCCAGATATTCATCGGGATAAAATCTTTGCAGCATATCCTGTCTCCTTTATTTAATCAGTGCAGAAATCTGTTTAAATACCGGTCCGCCTGCCTTACGTGTCAATTCAAATAAAATAGCTTCCTTAGATGTAATCAGAATGCCTTCCTGTTCTGCTCTCTTTAAACCAAGTTCCTTATCCAGTTCTTTTCTTGAAGATACACAGTCTGCTACGATAACCGGCTGATATCCTGCTGCCTTTAAATCAATGGCTGTCTGAAGTACACAGATATGTGCTTCAATTCCACAAATCAGGACATTTTTACGCTCTTTATCCATTGCTTCATATACCACTTCTGTTTCATATGCAGAAAATGTGGTCTTGTCATATGCCACATCACTTCCAATTGCTTCACAAATCTCCGGAATATTATTTCCTAATCCCTTGGCATACTGTGTGGTCAATACCATCGGTATTTCCAATAAATTAAGTCCCTTTAATAATGCAGCAGAATTTGCCACAAGTTCCTCTCTTCCTGACATTGCCGGCAAAATCTTCTCCTGATAGTCAATTACAATACATGATGTATTTTCAGCTAAAATTCTCATTTCTAATCTCCATTTCTGTTTTTTTTCATCCTACAGTATAGCAGAAGTTTTCATTCTTGCAAATAAAAAAGAACTTCTAAAATATGGTTTTCTAATATGGTCTGAAACAACAACAGTTACATAAAAGATTCAATAACAGCATACTCATGCACCAGCCGCTGCTGCCGGAATATGGCCGTTCATATTCGCCGCCTCTGCTCTGATACCATGTTCCACCAAACTCTAACTGCTGCTGCAGCTGACGATATTCCATATTACTCGGTTCCATATTGACAGCCTGACTGGCATGCTCCTTTGCCGTTACATTATTACCGCTTCCGGCATTGGCAATTGCACTGTAATAATACCAGCGTGCCGTTCTGTCAGAAATGCCATCTAACACATGCAACGCTTCTTTAAAACAACGATTCCGGATGTAATTTGCAGCCGCCTGCATCTCTACCGATTCACCGGAAGCACTGCTGCCATATCCGCTGTTTCCATATGCACCATTGGTTCTGCCATAGCCAAAACCACCATAACCGTAGGCGCCACCGCCGCCATAACCGCTTCCATAGCTGTAACCCTGCTGTTTCTGTTTCATAATCTGGTCATACGCCATTTGTACTTCTTTAAATTTTTCTTCTGCCTGTGCACGGTCAGGATTGTTTACATTGGCATCCGGATGATATTTGCGGCTCAGATTCCGGTATGCCCGTTTGATTTCTTCATCTGTTGCTCCCGGAGCTATGCCCAGCACCTTGTATGGGTCCATACTACTTACTCCTTCTTAATTCTTAACTTCACTTTGTTGCACTTTTCCTGTCTGCCTTCTGTTTTTCGGCTTTCTGTTTTTCAAGAAGCTTCTGCTGCTTCCGCTCACGTTTCAGTCTGTTATACTCATATTTCGTCCAGACTCCGGAATATAATACATTCCGCAGAATGTCTGCATGCATAAGAATTGGCAGACGTTCAAAGGACTTGGCACACTCTGACATCATACTGGTCAGCAACAGCTTCACAAAGGTATCCAGATTCTGCATATCCTCTTTCCGCTGTACCCGGAAAACATTGTATGCATTTTTACGCTTATCTGTTTCAAAATCCTCATAGGCATCCATCAGATAAACAAACTTCCCTAAATAGAATCCAAAATATCTGAGTTCTTCTGCCCATATATCTTCCCGCCATGCAAAAATTTCGCCCAGCATGGTTCCTGTCAGTCCTGATATTTTATCAATATTGGATTCCTGTGCATCCTCTGCCTTACCCAGTTCTTCGATATAGGTTTCTACTGCCTTTACCTGTCTTGGGTATTTTGCCATGATGCGATTATAATCTTTTCCCAGCATTCTGGCAAATGCTTTTTTCGAATAAGAACGATTGTCTCTCCAGTCATCTTCAAAATTCTGGTAGGAAAGAATAATATTCATATCAGCAGCATATTCTGTTGCTTCATTGATTCTGGCTTTCCGTTTTTTCGTCGGATGCAGTGCACATACAAAATCTGTGCTTTTATCCTCCAGCTCATAAAGTCCGGTCAGAAGCACTACCAGAAATGTCATGTCATAGTTTAAAAGCATCTGGCCTTTACGGCCGGAAACCTCCTTTAGTTTCTGACAAAGTCCGCAGTAATAACCCTGGTAAATCTTTTTATTTTCATCTGATAATTCATTACGATTGATATTTACATATCCAAACATACTGCTTCCTCCAAATAGCTACAGCTCAACTTTTCTTTATGAATTCCATTCTGCATTTTGGACAGGTAATGCAGATTTTACCTTTTCCCTTTGGGACACGAACCTTCTGTTTACATCCCGGACAACGATAAAACCGGTAAATCTTACGCTGCTGCCACTGTTTCTTCCATGCATCCTTTTTTACCACCGCACGGTATTTTGCATTCAAATACTTCTGATTCTGTGCATACATCTTGGAAATGTTCTTCGAAAACATACGATAATAAGTATACACCAGAAGAACTATTCCAGCTATATAAAATATACCAAAGTGACTAAAAATTGAAACTACCAGTAATATCAGTGCAATTCCAAGATATAATCTTGATAACTGATCTACTCCATATCTTCCTGACATAAATCTCGCTAACTTCTCTTTCAAATATAAGACCTCTCTTCTTTTTATATCTACGCACCTGCCACCGGCAGTTCCTTACAGATGCTTACGCAAAAATATGGTGATATGTATGTTCACATATCACCATACCCTGATATTCATCTTAAGTCCCCTGCTTTTCTGTGTCAACAGAGTTATTGTCTTTTAAGAAACATTTTAGAATTACATTAGATTTGATAGTAAGAAACCAAGCAGGGCTGTAAGCCGGGTTATGTTGAAAATGGTCATCTATCTAGGACGGCTGTTGCCAACCGCCTCAAGCAACCTACCTTAAGCTGGCGGGCCACGTCAATGCTTAAATCTGGTCTTGCTTCGAATGGGGTTTACAGAGCCATCTCTGTTACCAGAGATGCGGTAGTCTCTTACACTGCCTTTCCACCCTTACCAGTTACCTGGCGGTACATTTCTGTTGCACTTTCCTTGGAGTTGCCTCCACCGGACGTTATCCGGCATCCTGCCCTGCGAAGCCCGGACTTTCCTCGTCTGTATGTCTTTCGACAATGCAGCCGCGACCATTCACCCTACTTGGTTCTTCATGGTTTTATTATATGGTAACGTTACCAGTTTTTCAACCCTTTTTTGATTTTACAGATTGCTTTTCCGGTCTTATACAATTTCGTCCCCAGTTTTTCAATAAATATTTTTTCTTTTCTTCTAATCCAAATCAAACAGCGTTGTTCCTAATATTTTCATAGATGTACTGCTCTGCGGTATGCTCTGGGCATTTTCACCCAGACCATAGCTGTCTCCATAATAGTCAAAGGTACTGACTGCATGGACTGCAATCCGCATATTACCATTGGTAATTGCCTCCTGTACTTTTGTATCCGTCAGGTTATGAACTGTGGCTTTATACACTTCCCCGCTCTTTAAGCCTCTCAGTCTTCCGGCAGAATCTGTCGTAACCGTATCTCCGTTTACTGCTTCTGTTGTGATATACACCTGATTTTCTGCTGCCTGTACCGGAATTGCAATACTGCTACCATTCTTATCTACCATGGAATAATCCACACTGATTTCCTTATCCGATGTGACGAGATTCGAATCTGTTACGGTATAATAAAAACTTACTTCATTTTCCAGTGCCTTATTTCCGATGGCATTATCAGTATGTACATAAACAGCTTCCTTTTCTGCTGAAGTACGGCTTCCATTCTCTAAAAGCTTTACTACCGGATCTTTGATTCTTGTCTTGTACGCTGCAACAATGGTATTAAAGAATAACTGCTTCTCATTCACGTTACTTATTGTACTGTGTCCCACACCGGAATAGGTAATATTTCCAATGTTGTAAATATAATAATTGTTCCGCACATCATTCGGGGAACTGGTATAAATCGCCGAACCATCACCGGATGCACCCAGACAGTACCACACTACAATATCACTGTTTTCATCTCCATCCATATCCTCATCCATATTCAGCTGATAATACTGGTAATGGGTATTAGCTATCGTAATCTGACTGCCAATCTCATATGGATAATGGGTAATCTGTCCATCATTTACCTGGGTTGCATACATGCTGGCATTGTTTTTCAGGTTTCCAAGAGAAACATCATTTCTTTGTGTTGGTAACGGAAGTGTACGCCACATCATATACTGGTTATAAGCATACTTTGCTTCCGTTGTACACTGCCACGGAGCATTATAATAATAATGGAAATTGATTGCTCCATAAGTATAACCCTGTGTCTGTCCATAGGACTGCTTCTGATTCGTTCCCGGTACATACGCAATATCCTTATCACTTCCTAATACTGCAGAAGTCAGTGCCCCGCTGCCATCCGGATTCTCCCTTGTGGTTACGCCACCATGTGCCGTATCAATGGTTCCGGTTGTTATCTCATTGCCGGAGGCATCTGTAGTAGTACTGATGTCTAAAAGCTGACCTTCCTTTAATAGCAGGGAACGAAGCTGTGCCGCCTGCGGGTCTTTGGAAGTCCTCTTATTATAAGTAATTCCATAACGGTCCATTCCAAGAACACCACGGAATTTCTGGTTTACCATATAGCCCCAGTGACGTTCTACCTGGTTAAAATCTCCTGCATTACCCTGGTTGCTAAGCCAGCCCGGGTTCCATCCATTATCGCCATCCGGATTATCCTGACAGTACATCTGCTCGGTTGCCACATTGACAAAGGAAGAGGTATCATGGGTAAACAATACACTCCGTCCGCTGACTATATAATCATCTACTGCTGCCAGCGTGTCAGCATTGGTCATATCCGAATAACTGTCCTGGAAACCAAAGATTAACATCTGATAATCCTTCAGCTGTTCAAAGGATGTATATTTGCCATCGAAATTGCGCATTGGAATGGCTGTAATTTCAAACCGGACTCCCTCTGTATTTTCAAAATTACTGATAAAATCCTGCATGTCTCTATCTTGAGAAAGATTAAAGTAACCGCCCCATTCATTATTATTTCCCATAATCTGAAGTACCTTAACAACCTGTACACTGTCATCACCAGCTGGTCTTGATACAATCGTATAACCTGTCTTAGCCGTACGGATATAGGCATTGGTGGTCTGGGTCAGTTCCAGTTTCCAGGTCAGCATACCACGATAGTCACCTGGAATGTCTTTCTCAAGATAGTACTCCTGTCCGCTGCTTAACTGATATTCTCCTGCTGCATCCCGGTTGACTTCATTGCCGGAAGCATCAAAAATGATGCAGTCCTTCTGCCGTTCGGAATAGGTATCATTTTCGATAAATTTACCATCGGCATTCATATCAAAATAAAGTCCTGCATGATATACCGTAGCCGCACTGGCATCTACGGAACTGTCAATCCGGAAGCGGTAACGCAGCGTATAGACTCCGGAATCTTTCTTATCGGTACGGATTTCTACTATTTTATTGCCATAATTGTTATCCGTAGTACGTGCTGTTCCTGTACTTAATGCCGTATCACTCTCTTCTACTCCGGTAGACGGATTGAGCATGGCAAGTTTAACCTTTGGCATATTAATATAGTACCGGAAGCTGCTCTCATCATTTGGCTTGCCTTCGGTATCCAGGTAAAAGACATTATCCTGTGCCAGATTTTCCTTTGCGAACTGATATAAAACAGAAGAATTATCTACCACCTTTGCATTGATTTCACCTTCTGTGGTCACAAAATTCTGTGCAAAAAGAACCGGATATTTCGCTCCGAGGAATTCTTCCAGATCACGTTTCTTGCTCTCTGTTATATCATTTCCGCTGGCACGGTATACTCCTACATTTCCTACTGTAACGGTAATTTCCTGACGGTCATTTCTATTCTTTGGATTATCATACTGGAAACCACTGATGGTCTTTGTTGCGGTAACGAGCTTACCTAATCCGCTGTCCCACTCATCCCGGTCACCGTATGGGTCTCTTGAGCTGTCCGGATTGCCTCCATAGAGATAATTCGATGTATTATTATCTACATAATCGGTATCTAAAAGTCCGCCAAGAATAGCCTTTCTTAAGAATGCATCCCCGGTATGTGCATAGACCAGTCCGTTCATCAATGAATCATTATAAACCGTATTTCCTTCAGCATCACGGTTCATATAATCCCCCTGAAGCTTTGCATCAGAATTTCCATTCTCTCCGGCATAACCAAGCCCAAAGTAAACCAGGTCGTATTTCATATTCATGTCTTCGATTTTACCAATAAACTCCGCTGAAGTCATCCGGGTAATGCTGATATTTTCAATGGCAACACCTGTCCAGTCTGCCAGCTTCTTTTTGGTAAGAATTCTGTCATCAGCTGTATTTTCATCAAGATACAGTGCGCCCATTGCCGGTTCGATATCCAGCACCCGCAGCTCCTCTTTATCACTAAAGGTTCTCTCATACGGATAATTTAAAATATACTGTAAGACCATGTTCTTTGAAAGCGTGGTATCAATCGCATCCGCTGATGTACGGAGGGTATTCTCCTGTTCAATCAATGCCCGCACCGGTGCAAATCCCTCCGCCTCCTGCAGCTCCTGTGGAAAAGCTTCCAGCAGACCGGTAAATACATGCTGACGTACCCCGTCTGCATCTGTCATTTTCATGCAGTAAACATTATTTTCCGCATAATTAGTATCATTGCCGGTGTAATTGCTGTTTAAAGAAGCGGTATCACATAATTCTGCCGCATCCACAGACTGCGGGTCATCCTTTAACTCCTTCTGGATGCTCCACACCACAAGCTTTGCAATATCAGAAGTATTATAATCAGTAAGTGCACTTTCTAAGACAGTGGAATCAATAAGAACCGGTGCTTTTCCTAAAATTTTCTTATATATTTTATCCACCTGTGCAAGAAGCTCCGGAGAAGAAAGCTGATATTTCATTCCGGTATCATAACCCTGTCCGCCGATATAAATAAAATCCATACCGGATACATCTACGGAAGCAAGTCCAGACTCTGTCACTGCCGTTACTTCCACCTTTAAATCATCCTTGGACAATGCTCCTAATACATAGTCCCGGAACAGGTTATTATTATAAAGTCCACCGGTATACCAGACAGAGCCCATCTCCACCTGACAGGACTGATTTGCACTGTCCTCTTCCGCTGTTCCCGGCACAAATGCAAATGCTCCATCCCCTGATGCAGTATATGAATATGGTTTTGCAGCATCTAACTGTGCCAGATAATGTCCATGTTCGGAATCTGCTCCAACATAGTAAAAGTCTGAAATATAGTAATAATTACCACCTGTCATAGGATTTTCTACTGCTTCATAATAACCATCTGTTCCATTATCCCGGTACTCATATGGCTGGTTATATGGTGCTTCATCCCTAAGTGGTGTTCTCCGTTCAAATTCTACTGCATAATCCCCAGTTGCATTATAAGAGAAGGAAACTACATTGGGATTATAGTTTCCGTCATAATCCTGCCGGTAAGCATAATGTCCCTCAGCAGTAATTGTCTCATACTGTTCTTCCGGAAATACCAGCTTCTTGTAGTCCTTCTGCTGCTCCTCTGTCGGGAAAAAAGTCTCCTCATAAGCTTCTGCATAAAGTGGTGTCTTAGATGTATCACCGGAAGCTATCTTCCCGTCCTCCAAACGCTGCTTTAAGCTGTTGATATAATTCATTCTCTCCTGCTGCGTATTTTCGATACCATTCTCTGCAAAGTAAGCCAGCATTCCATCTGCTGCTAGGGCTACCGGCTCACTGCCCGCTGCAAGATAGCCCATTTCACTTTCTGCTCCATCCGGCATAATCTCTAAAATCCGATAGGTCTTATCTTCTGTTGCCATCTTCTGTGCAACGATGCTTTCCACCCCCGGCAGTACTCCGTTTGCTGAAGTCTCTACCGGCCGGAATGCAGCAACCGCAACTGTTATACCTGCTACTGCTGCTACCGTTGCCTGAATGATTCTCTTTCTGGAATTTTTCAAAGAATTCTTCCGTTTCATATATCCTGTCCTCTTTTACCTGTAAACAAGCTAGTCTGCCTTCAATGTATTAACCAGATCCATTACACTGCTTTTTTCCATAAAGGAGAAATCTGCATTCCCCCAGCTTCTCATATCAAGTTTCTTTGCTATGATTACGCCTCGGCTATAACCGGACTGGCAATCAAATTTAACTGTTCCTTCTGGCGCATAAATGAGTCCGTCAAAAGTTGTTGCGCTGCAGTTAAACGATATCGTATGCTCTCCTTTTACATAGATTACGGTATCTCCACTAGAACGAATCGTCATGGCATCAAAAGTAATATCACGGTCTACTATGATAATTCCTTCCATATCGATAATTTTATTACTCTGATAACGAGAAGGTCCCTCCTGTGTAAATTCATTTACGCCAGACAGCGTACGCACATCCTCACCAGTCCACTGTTCTGATGATGTAAGTTTATAAGGCTCACCGGTATTTGCAATCAATCCATTGATTCCGGAAGTAAGATTGGTAAATTCCCGTATTGATTCTGCCATCAACACAGGTCCACGGAAATTCACACGGGCCCAGAAACTATTGTCACGCTCCGGAAGGTAGGTTGTTTCTACAACATACGGAAAATCCAGTGCTTCTGCCACATGAATTGTTACCGTATCATAGCCTGTCTGATATTGGTTTTCAACTTTAACCGTGACATAAATTTCTCCATCCAAAGCTGCCTCATCTATCTTAACAGTCAGTCTCTCATCATCTGACCCGGATGTCTCATAGGTATATGCATTTTTATCAATATTGCCGCCTTCTGTAAATTCATATCTACGTTTTGTTCCAAGATCTGTCCGTTTCAATACGGTAGAAAGATTTAAGGTATCTCCGGCATGTACCCAATAGTCCAGTCCGTTCGGTTTATCAAAATTCACAATTCCGGAACCACCTGATACATAAGATGCATCCACTACTTCTATCACAACAATATCTTCATAAGGCTGTCCGTCCACTATCCCACTGACTTTCACTGTATATTCACCCAGTGGTGTTGACGAACTGGTTACAAAACGTCTGGCATTCATTAAATCTAATGATGGATATCCGCCGGCAACTGTCACTGCATCGGTTGGGTTAGCAGAAAGTAAATCCTGTGGACTGCATTCCCAGGTAATAGAACCGTTTAAGGTTCCGTTGACTCTGGCGTATACATACATGGACATTCCTCTTTGCAGCCAGTATTTCCGAATCTGGCCTAAAGACAGCTTCTTGCCATGTACTACTGTTACTTCCGCCATTCCTGACTTGGTGGTATCCTGTACCGATGTCGCTGTTACCGTTAAGGTCTTTGCCTTCTCATCCATGCTGATCCACAGCAATCCATCCTCTGAAATAGTGGTCAGGGAAGACGTATTTCCGGAAAGACTCCAGGTTACCTCCTGGGATGGTGAATTATTACCATAGACAATTGCCTGAAATGCCTTTCTTCCGCCGGGCCGCATCATAACTGTCTGTGGCAGAACCTTAACGCTGAGTACAGATGAAATGACCGGTGCTGCATCCGGTTTATAAGGCTCCCCATTTACTACAATCTGGTTGCGCAGATACACTGTAGTATCCGCTCCATAACTTTTCTCTCCACTGGCAAGTGCAACAGACACTGTTACCTGACGCAGTGAAGTTACTTTCGTCAGATCAATGGAAAAATCCGTTACATGCGTTGCCAGATCCTGTTCTTCTATATTTTCAGTTACCGTTCCTGCCGCATCAATCGTCTCCTGCTTATATGTCAGCTTCTCTGTGGATTTTGTCCACAAAACGGTCTCTTTCGTATATCCGGTATCGGTGGTCTTATAAATCTCCAGCCATTTTCTGGTCAGTCCTGCTGCTCCACCCGGATAAAGACTGTCCTTTAAGATTTCCGTGCCGCTTCCACTCTCTGATACATCTGCATAATAACGAAGCGCACTGTCTGTATCGATAATATAATTATCCATCTGGGATAGGAGAATCTGTGCATCCTCCTGTAAGTCTGCTTCATCAGTTACTTTTCCATATGTTCTTGTGGAGAAAATCAAAAATGTGCCGATTAACCCGCCGACAATTGCCACAATCGCAATTCCTACCAGCAGTTCAACCAGCGTAAATCCTTTATTATCATATATCCCGCATTTTCTGATTTCACAATACTTCTTTGAAGATTTCCTGTGGCCCACTTTGTTTTCCTCCTCCCTGCTTTTTGCTTACTGTATCTCATGTCTGCCGGTGGCAGCACTTATTTTTATCTGCATATCACGGTCTGACAACTTCAAATGTATACCAGTATAATAGCTTTCCACGCTGTTTACCTTTACGGTCTTAACTGCTCCGGTACTTCTGTCATAGAGAAATTCTGCCGCACTGCTTAAATTACTCTCACTGCCCTGATTGGATAATGTAACATCAGATACTGCTGTCCCGTCTTTTCCTTTATAACTTAGCGTAATCGTCAGCGGTTCTTTTCCAAGTGAATACTTTTCCAGCACCTTGTCCTCAGTTACACGGTAAATATTTCCGTCCCGGCAGGATTCCTTTATCATTGCTGCATAATATTCTCCATTTAATTCATAGACAATAAGACCTGCAGTATCACTCTTACTCATAGACTGAACCATAGCTTTATCCAGTGCCGAATCCAGTCTTTCCGCAGCATGACGCAGTTTCCATCCATTCTGTGAGCCGGTAAGGAGAAACGCTCCCACAGAAATAATTGCAAGAATCGCCACGGTAACAATCAGCTCTACCATCGAAAATCCACTATTCTTTTTTCCGCTTATACGATTCCCTTTCTGCATCTTATCTTTACTCCTTTGACCAGTTCTGATAGGTTACAAGCTTCGTTACATCCACGGCATCCTCTCCGGTATATGCCTTTCCAATACTGCCTACATAGTACTGGCTGTTCTTCAATACCTGTGACAGAATATAGGTATCTGACCCCTTCTTATATTCGGCATTCTGAATGACTCTGGCAGCATCCTGCATATCAGATGACACTGTTGAGCTGCTGCTTCCCGGCATGCCAAAGGTCACCTGGCCACCACTTAAAATTGTGCCGGAGTAATCTGCTGTAACCTTCACATCTCCGGTTGCAATGATAAGCGGTACATTCTTTCCACCCAGAAATGAAGCATCCACCTCCAATGCTGATGCACCTTCATTATCTGTTACGTATGCCACCTGCCGGACTCCATCCCCATCGGTAAATTCAAATTCTACTGCTCCGGATGTGCCGGTAATTTTTTTCAGTCCGTCTACATCCACCAGATTTTCAAACACAGTGGCTGCTTTCTGCTCCGTTGTAAGCCTCTCATAATCCTTTGTCAGTGAAATATTATAAGAAGCATACATATCCTGCCAGCCGCTCTGCAGTCCGGCATAATAACCATCCTCGTAAATATCGTCTAATCCATTACTTATGGTTGTCGGCTCAATGGTTCGGATTCCTTTTGTATCCCAGACAAGAATGCTTCCGTTGGTAATCTTCTCCACAGTGCTGCTCTCCCGGATAGATAATTCTGCGTCATCCACATAAAGAGACAGGTACTGCTGCCTTGTGGCTGCATGGTCTGCATCATTGTAGTATGCAAGATCAAATGCCGCTGCTTCCTTTGCATTCTCGAATTTTAAGAAATAATAAACCAGACCATCTTTATATAATGGTGTGATATCAAAAGCATGATAATTTTTTAACACTTCATAATTAATATATTTTTCCGGAGTTGCTGCAAAATCACTCTTTGCCATAAAATCTTCCGCTACCGTTGTGGGATTGGTAGTCTTTATAAGAAAACAGTCTGCCGGTGCAAGATATGCCGTCTGGCTGCTCTTTACAGCCAGGGACTCTCCCATCATGGCATTGCCGCTTCCGATATAGGCATTTCCTGCTAACATCAGTGTCTTTAATCCATTCATGCGGATACTTGCCTTGCCACTGTCTGCAATTCCATTGATAATCATGGCACTGCTGTATGCCGCCTTATTGGCATTGACTTCTTCTGTAACTACAGATGCCGCTGCCTTGGCAGTCTCCGGATTACCGTAGCCATAATACTCTCCACGCAAGGTAACATCACCGCTTCCGGTAATCGTCAAATCATCCGATACATATGTACTGCCGGATAAGGACAGGGCTGCGTTGCTGTAAACATTGAGATTATCTGCCCATATCGTAGCTTTGGTATCCGTTGTAAAAGAACCTTTATTTTCTACCGTAAGTCCGCCTCTGGTAATCAGCGTCTTGCGCAGTCCAAGCATTACACTTCCACTGTTATCAATGTGGAATCCATTCCGGTCACTGCTGCTCCCGGTATAATAATCGCCTGCGTATACATTGCCATTCATGGTAAGTGTACGGTTTCCATTGTTTACCCAGACACCTTCATCTGCTACCACACAGTAATTCAGCAAATCCGGTACTGATGTTGACTGGATAAAGTTTACCTGTGGATAGCTTAATACAAGATCTGTATCTACAACTGACTCATAAGCATCTGCATCCTTATAAGAAAGCTCCAGATTCATAATCACAAGACCGGACTGTGTTACCACAAAATCTGCATCTTTGCCATCCTGTGTTGTAAGTCTGGCTCCGGTACCGGTTGCTGCTTCATAACGGTGGGACGCACCGATATAATTCTCAAGATAGCCGATATCATAATGGGTATCATCCATGGTCTGCCCGATTTTCTTCTTTAACTCCTTCCGGTACAATTCCCGGAAAGTGCTCTGACGCACAGCATCCTGATAACTGCTGGCAGAATATTGTGACATAACAGAAAGATATGCCGTGGTTGCTGCATCTGCTACATCCTGCTGCAGACCGGTACGTATCTCATCCATTGCTGCTTCTGCATCATAGAAATTATCCGCAGACTTCTTATATACTGACTTCATCTGTATATTCATCAGAGAAAGAGACAGTACTATAACCACCAGTATGCTTACCAGTGCCACTGTTCCAATGACCATGACCAGTGACATTCCTCGATTGTCCCGTGATTTCTTCCATCTGTTCATTGTTTTCCCGCCTTACTTCATTGCCGTTCCTGTTAAGGTAATTGATTTTTCCGAATCTACCGGTTTAACGGTTACTTTTACTGTATAAAGTCTGGCTGCATCTGCCTTTGCAGCCTCGCCCATCTTCTGAAAACCAAAGGCGCTTTTAGCTGTAGCTGCTGTAATACTGCTTCCATTTCGTTCTATACTGCCGATGTCTGTCTTATCATCTACAGAAAGATTTGTATGAATCTGTGTTGCTGCCACTGTTGATGGAGCACTTTCTATAATACTGACTGCAAGTGGTGTATCCTGCGAGCCCTGACGGATAAGATATACATCAACCGGAATATCCTGTCTGTTTTCGATTACCACCTTCTCCTGCGTTCTGTACATATCACCGGCTGTTCGAAGTGCCGGAATATAGCACACATAAAGACTTCTGAGATCTGCTCCGGTCAGCACCGAATCAAATATGGTCAGGGTCTGGGGTGTTCCGATTGTATTTCCGGAAGCATCACTGTATGTTACCGTCTGGGTAACGGTATATCTGCCGTGATTTTCCTTTACTGCAAAGCGGTATTCCGTTCTGCATGCATTCAGCAGTTCTTCCGCCTTCATGCCCAGCGAATCCGCATTTTCATCTATTATGTCAAATCTTGCATTCTTGTCCTCTACATAAACAGCATCCCGGCTGTCATCCATAACAGAAATCTCCGGGATACCCTGTGCATTATATGCTTTTTCATCCGTACCATCCAGATAGGTCTCCTGCGATGGTGTCATCACTGCCTTAACATCATATACTCTGCCATCAAAGCTGTAATTGCTATACTCAGCCTCATAAACAGGAAGATCCACACCATCTATCGTAACCGTGTCTCCCGATTTCACACCATAGCCTTCAACACCTGCTGCTTTTATTTCTTCCATAATATTTTCAGCCAGCGTAGTCGCATTTAAATTCTGTCTTGCCCTGGCATTGGTCTGGGCAGATGTTACAAATGCTTTCAGCAAAGGAACTGCACACAGTACGAGAATCGCTACTGCAATCAGAATTTCCACTAATGAAAATCCCCGGTTATTTAAATTACGATTTAATTTATGTTTTAACTTTCTGCTATTATAACCGCTCATACTGTCTCTGCTCCTTTCTGCTTTTCACATATTCTTCTATACTGTCCGGCTTTTCTTACCGCCCGGTATCTGTTCCTGTGGTACCTGCTGTTCCTGTAGTACCTGCTTTTCCTGTAGTACCTGTTGTTCCTGTGGTATCTTCCGTACCTGCGGCATCCGATGGAGCTGACGGAGTAATCGTTCCCGTTCCAAAAATATCATCTGTTCCTAAGGATACCCCATCAATAGTTAACGGTTCATATGGTTTCTCACTTCCGTAAAGATAATACATATTTACCGTCATGTTTCCTTTCAGTTTCCCGGTCTCTTCATCCGGACCGAAGCTTGCTGTATCCACAGACATCTTGAAATTATTCTTCTTTAATCCACGCAGGCAGTTCTTAAGCTGTGTATAATCACAGTCACAGTCAAGATTTACCACGGTACGATATAACAATTTACCATCATCTGCCGGATTGCTTCCATCTTCATTCATTTCATAAACCATTTCGTCCGTCTGAAGACCTACGCCGGTAACATGAAAGCCATACTCTTTTTCAAGGCTTCTGGCAAACATAATCTTATCCTCCGAACGGATCTCTGATGGAATTGCATCCATTACCTCCTGCATTTCCTGTGTCATGGAATCTGTATATGCCTTATAAGTCTCTTCGTTCTGCTTCATGGTCTGCATAACCTTTACTTCTCCACGCACCTCATCTACCTGGCTCTTTAAATTTTCATTTGCCTTCTGGACATTCAGATATCCAAACTGGTAGATTAAGAAAAATAATACTATGCCGCCTAATACAAATATCAGTTTTAATTCCCTGTCGTTTACTTTCTTATTTTCCTTATTCATTGTCTGCCTCCCCACTTTCGGTACTGCCTTCCATATCCGGATAAATATACTGGTCACCATTCATATAGGTCTCGACATCTTCTTCCGGTGTGGTCTCGGTATCAATGGAATCATCTGCTGTACCATTTACATAGGTACACATCACTGAAAATGTTACCGTAATTTTACCGTTCTCATCTGTGGATTCTGTAATTCCGTTGGTCGTTACACTGCGGAAAGCATCGAAGGTTGCAAGATTCTGCAAAATCTTTGCTGCTTCTTCCTTTGTAGATACTTCAATGTCCATGGAAATTCCCTCTCCATTACTGGTAAGGCTTGTTACCTTTACACCGGATGGGAATTTTTCTTCCATTTCTTCAATGGCATCTGCCAGTGCATCACTGACTGTCTCTGTCTTGCCATTCATTTTTGTCACATCATCATACTGGCTCTTGGTATCCACATATGCATTATAAATATCCTGTATATATTCCAGTTCATCCTTCTGCTTATTCAGGTTATTCAGTTCATGGGATAATGCAATTCTCTGCACTCCGGATAATGCCAGCAATATCACAGCACATGCCACACAAAGCAGACCAATCAGCTTTGCTGCAAACAATTCGCGTTTTTTCTTCTCCTCTATAATCTTTGCAGTCTGTGCCGAACCAAACACGAAGTCTAATGGCTGTATTGCTGCTCCATAGCAGGCTTCATACATAGCATCCAATCTGCCTCCGGATGTACGGAAACCGTTTAAAACATCTTTTTCCTGCAAATGTACCGGAAGATTCAATTCCAGGGACATCAGTCTGTCCAGTCCCTTGATATAAGCTCCGTTACCAATCAGGAAACACTCTTTTACTTCTGCCCCATTATTTCTGGACTGATAATAATCTAATACCCTCCGGATATTGCCAATCATCGGACGCAGTGCTTCTACCGCTTCTGCCCGCATGGCATTCATGGCATCTTCCGGTGCCGCCTGGTTTGCATCCAGACAGTCTGTCTGCTGTAATATATCCATTGCTGCCGGATACTGTTCCTTCGGGAAAAGACCGGAATCCACTACAACCTTCTCTACTTCTTCAAAGCCATAAAATACTGTTCTTTGTAATACAACCATTCCCTGATTGATAATCGTAATCATGGTTGCATTATTGTCTAATTTTACAGAACAGCAGATATTATTTCCTACCGCTTTATGCATCATCTGGAAAATACTGTTTCCCACATAGTCAAGTGCGGTAAGTTCCAGGGAGCAGAAATCTGCCAGTTCTTCATAAGACTGCACCAGATCTCCCGGCACAGCAAATACATATAATTTTCTCTTCTTTACCTTGTCCTGCTGTACCACACCTTCATTCCGGTATACCAGCTGGTACCGGGATAAATCTACCGGGAAGAAATCTGCCGAATTTGTATTCAAGAAATCCTTGATACGGTTTTCTTTTATCATCGGAATCAGCACTTCACGGCTTGCTATCTTACCGGAATTAACTACGAATAAAGTTTTCCGTGTCTTAATCTTATTTGCATCCAGAAGCTTATGTAAGGCTGTGCGGAATTCCTCACTCTTACGCACACCAGCTTCTCCAATTACACCTACCGGAGTCTGAAAGCTAAAGCTTCGATATACTTTCGGATTCTTCACCCGGTAATCCATCTCCAATACATGGGTTACATCAACACCTATTTCTATACTTAATATCTTCATCCTTCACTCACCTTTCGTGATTATAACTGGAAAGCATACCTATGCTTCATACACTTTCCACTTATAATCACTCTTTTCTACATAAAAAGTCCCAGATACCAGTCTATCATCCCATTCCCCCACAGGGCGGCAATAAATATCCCGACCGATAAATATGGACCCAGCGCCAGCATTCTGCCGGCACCACAGACCTTCATCCGGAACAGATGCACCACAGAGCCCGCAATACATCCCATCACAAATGCAAGAATAATCAACTTCCATCCGAGAAGCAGCCCGGCAGCCGCCATCAGCTTGATGTCTCCACCACCGATCGCTGCTCCTCTGGTAAGAAGTGATAATAACAGCAAGAACAAGCTTACTGCAAAGAAACCAATCATCAAGGTTCCTCTGTCCCCTTTTCCAAATACGCACCGGATAACCCCCAGTACAAACAGGAACACATTGATTCCAAAAGGAATCTCATAGGTGCGGTAATCTATCACACTAAGTACGATTAACGCAGAAGTCATAAGGCAGTATAAAATACTGTCCCAGCTAAAATCTGTTGCATAAAATACAACTACATAAAGGATTCCATTGAGTGCTTCGACGATAGGGTACTGCTTTGACAGCTTCGAACCACAGTAACGGCATTTTCCCTTTAAAAAAAGATAACTGAACAGTGGCACTAAATCATACCATTTCAACCGGTGCCCGCAGCTCATACAGTGGGAACTCTCCCGGACGATATCTTCTTTCTGCGGTATCCGGTAGATACAGACATTTAAGAAGCTTCCGATGACAATTCCATATATGAAAATAAATACTGTGATGAGTGCAAGCATTGGTGTCATGGTATGTAGTGTCCTTTCTTAACTCAGTGGATTATTTTTTCCACTTATCTGCATCTTTACCTTCGATGGATGGAGATATCTTGGTATCGGTAGTAGCACTATATGCTGAACCATCCGAGCTTTCTGGTGCAAGATATACAGCAACCGTACCCTTGTCATCACAGCTATACATAAATTTATAGGTGGAATCTACTTTACATGTAGGTGCTGCTTTTCCCATATCTAATGCCTCTGCAACATCTTTGTCTACTATATGCTTGTTTCCATCATAAGTCATACCTGTTGGTGCATTTCCCTGAGAATCTGCGTACTGAGCTGCTACTGCATTGTAGATGTTCTCTGCCTGCTGGATATCTCCGGATACTTTGGTGCTGCTGATGTACTTAACAAACTGAGGAATTAAGATTCCTGCTAAGATTGCCATGATGGCAATAACGATGATTAACTCAACTAATGAAAAGCCTTTGTTGTTCTTTCTGTTTCTAATCTTGTTCATAATGCTATTCTCCTTCTTGTATAAATATAAATATTTTATCTTAAAATTCCGCCCCTATTACGGAATCTTAATTCGTTTTACATGTTGCCGAGCTGGTTGTACATAGAAAGCATCGGCGCATATATTGCTGCAATCAGAATGACTACGATAATTGCCATTACTACGATAATCATTGGTTCCATTGCCGCCATAACCGTCTGGGTAGTCATCTCAACCTCTTCATCATAATAATCGGCCAGCTTGTCTAACATGCCCTCAATATCACCGGTTTCCTCGCCGATAGAAAGCATGTGGATTACCATAGGCGGAAACAGTCCGCCCTTCCGCAGCGGTTCTGATAACGGAACGCCCTTTGCCACTTCCTCTCTTGCTGACTGCAATTGCAGCTGGAAATGGCGGTTCTTCATCAGCTTGGTGACTGCATCAATTCCATGAATCAATGGAATTCCTGCATACATTAAAGTACTTAATGTACGGGCAAATTGTGAAGAATATGTCTTTATGTTTAACTTGCCAAACAATGGAAGCTTCATGGCTATTTTACCAAAGAACAGCTTTCCGCTCTCTGTCTTGCGCCATTCCCGGATACCAAGTACAATCAGCAGGATTCCTCCCACGAAAAGATACCAGAATTTTGTAATCACATGGCTCATGCTCATCATTGCCCGGGTGATGCCCGGCAGCTGCATACCTGCCTGTTCAAAGGTTGCTGCATATCCCGGTATTACCTTTACTACCATCAGAATGACGATTAATACTGCCACAATCAGCAGTACCACCGGATAAGCCAGTGATTTTTTCATTAAGCCGGACAGTTTTGCCGTCTTATCAAACTGCACTGCCATACGGCTGAAGGAAAGCTCGATATTACCGGAGGTCTCTCCTGCCGCCACCATATTCACTAGCATTTCCGGGAAAATCTCTCCCTGATGTCCCATGGCTTCGGATAGTGTCTGTCCTTTCTCCACTTCGGTACGCACTTCATGAAGTGCAGCGGAAAGCCTCTTATTTTCCGTCTGTTCCTCTAACATTCCAAGGGCATCAATTACCGTAACCCCGGCTTCTATCATACTGACAAACTGCCGGCAGAACACGCTTAAATCCCTTGGTTTTACTTTCCGCCCAAAGCTTAATTTAACGTCCTTTTCTAACAATCCGACTTCCTTTATGGATATTAAAGTAAGTCCGTTTTTCTTAAGCCGGGCTGCTGCCTTGTCCTGATTTTCTGCATCAATGGTTGCCTTCTTCTCTTTTCCCATGGCATCCACTGCTATATATGAATAACTGGGCACCTTCTCATCCCCCTTACAGTATATTTATCGGTTAAATTTCAAATTTGTTAACCATTTTTCTCATTCTACGGTATCCACGGAAGCTGCTGTTAACAGTTCCCTGCAGATGCTCCGCAGTTTAGAATAGCGTTACCTTCTGCTGCATAACTGCCGGCTCCTGTGCAAAACTTACGGCATCTTCTGCTGATATCTTATTCTGCATATAAAGGTCATAAATGGCATCATCCATTGCCTGCATGCCAAGCTTCTTGCTGGTCTGTATCATAGACTGTATCTGGAAGCTCTTTCCTTCACGTATCAGGTTACGGATTGCCGGAGTGGCAAGCATGACCTCGTAAGCCGCCACACGTCCACCGCCTTCCTTTGGAAGAAGCTGCTGAGCGATAATTCCTTCAATAACACCTGACAGCTGTATCCTGGTCTGCTGCTGCTGATGCGGTGGAAACACGTCAATGACACGGTCAATGGTTGCTGCTGCACTGTTGGTATGCAGGGTTGAAAATACCAGATGTCCGGTCTCTGCCGCCGTAATCGCAATACTGATTGTTTCTAGGTCACGCATCTCCCCCACCAGAATTACATCCGGGTCTTCACGCAATGCGGCGCGAAGTGCTGACGCATAACTCTTACTGTCGTAACCGATTTCCCTCTGCAATACAATTGACTTGCTGTGAGGATGCAAATACTCAATCGGGTCTTCCAGTGTAATAATTGTCTTAGCATATGTTTCAGAAATAATATGTATCAAAGACGCCAGTGTGGTAGATTTACCACTTCCGGTCGGTCCTGTTACCAATACCAGTCCACGCTTGCGGTTGGTCAGGTCAACCACAGATGGTGGAATACCAAGCTGCTTTGCTTCCGGTATCTCAAACGAGAGTATACGGAGTGCTACCGCATAAGTACCTCTCTGACGGAACACATTAAAACGCACCCTGTGAAAGCCTGCGATAGAGTACGCAAAATCCAGTTCTCCATTTTCCTTCAGCTCTGCCTTCTGTTCTTCCGTCAACAGCGGTTCTATCATTTCTTCTATTTCAAATGGTTTTATCTTCTCATCTGATGCAGGAACCAGTTCTCCATCAATCCGGAACATCACCGGGCTTCCCGGTGCAAGATGGATATCGGATGCCCCTTTTTCATTTCCTTCCCGCAAAAACATTTCTATTTTGTTCATTGTAAAATCCCCAGCTCTCCTTAATCCTCAGCAGATACTCCCACCAGCTCTGACACAGAAGTAATTCCTTCTAAAACTTTACGTCTGGCTCCCGCTGCAAGAGTTTCCATTCCATTTTCTACTGCCAGATGTTTGATTTCGGCAGTGGAAGCATCTTTTGCTATGGCATTTTTCATTTCTGTGTTGATTTCCATCATCTCATAGACACCGATTCTGCCCTTATATCCTGTATTGGCACACATTGGGCAGCCCTTTGCTTCAAAAATCATCGTCTCATCCAAATCATCCAGATTCAGAAGCTTGCGCTCATATTCAGTCGGCTTATGCGGCTGTTTACAGTTCGGACAAAGTCTCCGCACCAGACGCTGGGCAATCACTCCGATTACGGAATCCGCAAGAAGATATCCCTCTACGCCCATATTTAACATTCGGGTAATGGTTCCTGCCGCACTGTTGGTATGCAGGGTACTTACTACCAGATGTCCGGTAATAGAAGCCTGTACCGCAATCTCTGCAGTTTCTTCGTCTCGGATCTCTCCAATCATGATAATATCCGGATCCTGTCGCAGGATTGAACGCAGTGCAGATGCAAAGGTCATATCCGCTTTGGCATTTACCTGTACCTGATTGACGCCGTCCAGATTCGCCTCTACCGGGTCTTCTACTGTGATAATATTAATATCCTCTGTATTCAGTTCAGAAAGTGCTGTGTAAAGCGTCGTTGATTTACCACTTCCGGTTGGTCCTGTTACCAAAAGGATTCCATTCGGATGCTTTAACATACGGTCAAAGCTTTCCAGCTCCCCCGGGGTAAATCCAAGTTCCCTCTTATCCTTGGTCAGTGCTTTCTTCTGTGCAAGACGAAGTACACACTTCTCTCCATAAACCGTTGGCAGGATTGATACACGGATATCGTATTCCACACGGTCTACCACAAGGGTAATTCGTCCATCCTGTGGTTTTCTTTTTTCTGATATATCCATGCCGCCAATAATCTTGATACGTGCTGTAATTGCATTCAGAAGCCGGATGTCGTAGCTCGCCTTCTCATATAACACACCATCAATCCTGTAGCGGATTCTTACACGGCTTTCCAATGCTTCTATATGTATATCACTGGCACGCTGTCTTGCTGCCTGCTCAATCATGGCATTTACCAGAAGGACAATCGGGGAATTTGCAATATCTTCATCATTCTCCTTCTCCTGTTCCCTCTGCTCTTCCTGCCGGCGCTCCAGTGCATATGCCTCAGCCACCTTCCTTGCTTCACTGCTTCCATAGAAACGGTCAAGGGTAAGCATAATATCATGGGTTGTGGCAATTACCGGTGCGACCTGCAGATTAGTAATAATAGAAAAATCATCAATTCCACGCATATCCATCGGGTCGGCCATTGCCACACGGACTTCATTCATATTATTCGGTGAAAAGCCAATTGGTACCATGACATATTTTCTCAGAACTGCCACGTCTACCAGCTTTAGCACATTTTCTTCTATCTGTATTCCACTAAGCGAGACTATTTCCAGTCCAAGCTGGCTTGACAGTGCCTTGGCAATATCCGTCTCACTGGTATAACCCAGCTCTACCAGAACCTCACCCAGCCGCTTTGTAGTTCCCTTTTTCTTCTCTAATGCATCTGAGAGCTGCTCATCTGTAATAATCTGTTCCTCTATCAGCATATCCCCCAGACGTTTCTTCTGTCTGCTTTCCATTCTCTGCCACTCTCCAAATCATTCTTCACATATCATGATGTGACAAAAATCATCATTATTTTATTATAGCCATTCTTTATATGCTTTTCAACAAAATTTCTATTTTTATTCGCTTTTTTTCGTAATTTTTATCTATTTTTTGTGTTTTTAAGTAAAATTCAGGGATAGACAAATGTCTCTTTTGCACAAGAAACACGGTCTATCCCTCATATTGTTTCTATATCAGACATTAAAACAGCTTCCACCAATAAACTCACGGATAATCGAATTATTATTGATATTATCCGCCGGTACCGGAAGGAAATAATCTAAGAACTTCAGCAGCCGCTTCGCTTCAAGATACTCCGGGCAGTCCCGTTCAATTGCAAACAACAATGGCTCTGCATACTGTTTCAGCACAGCAAGTTCATAAATTAAAGCTGAATTAAACATTACATCTGCACCTTCCTGAAATGGGAAGATATTTTTTTCTTCTCCCCGCCTTACCGAATCCCACATGGCAATGGTCTCCCTCGCTGATGTAGACCTGGTTCTTGCGTCCCTTACAATTCTCCGGATCAGTCTGCCATCTGTCGTCGGCAGGCAGTTATGTTCATCAATATCCAGCTGGGTCAGCGCACTGATATAAATACGGAATTTGCTTTCCTGCGGCAGAGAGTAGGAAAGCCTGTCATTCAGTCCATGGATGCCTTCAATAACAAGTACATCTTCCTCTCCAAGCTGCATCATTCTGCCTTTTTCTTCCCGCTTTCCGGTTTTAAAATTAAATACCGGCAATTCCGTTGGATCTCCATTTAAAAGACTTGTCATATCATTATTAAAACGGTCAATATCCAATGCCTCCAGGCATTCGAAATCCAGTTTTCCATCTGCATCTTTCGGTGTCTTATCCCGGTCTACATAAAAATCATCCAGCGGAACCGGATGCGGTTTCATGCCATGGGCGGCAAGCTGTATGGACAACCTGTGGGAAAACGTTGTCTTTCCGGAAGAGGACGGACCTGCTATCATAATGAATTTCTTATGATGTCCCTCTTTAATCTGCTCTGCCAGCTGTCCTATTTTCTGTTCCATCAGGGCTTCCTGTATCAGAATAATTTCCTGTATTCTGCCGGCAGAAACTGCATCATTCAAAGCTCCTATGGTTCCTACTCCCATGGTATGTCCCCACTCTGACGCTTCTTCCAGTGTCAGGTACAGTTTATCCGATGGAACAAAAATATCCACCGTCCTGGTATCTTTTCCCGGAAAGAGCAGCATAAACCCTTCTTTATATAATGTCAGGTCAAAATATTTCAGATAACCGGTAGACGGCACCATGTATCCATAGAAATAATCTTTGTAATGATCCAGCTCATAGATATTGACCCTTGAGCTTCTCCGGTAGCGGAACAGTCTTTCTTTATCGGTCATTCCCAGTCTCCGGAAGAGTTCTACTGCATCTGCCGTCGGCAGACTGTGCTTTTCAATCGGAAAATCGGCTTCTACCAGACGCTGCATCTCCTGCTTTAAATCCCTTAACATCTGTTCATCGACAGCTACCCATTCTGCCTGCTCTGATGCTCCGTTCTTTTCCTCATTCCTCTTCAGTTCGCAATAATATCCCTGGGCAATGGAATGCATGATGCGGACCGTAATCTTTTCTTCCCCATAAAGATTATGCACTGCCTTCTGCATCAGCAGCGCCGTACTTCTCCGGTATGCTTTCCTGCCATCCTTGTCTGCCGTTGTAATAAAGGTAAGATTTCCTGATTCTGCCTTTTCACGCAGCTCCCGCAGGCGGTTGTTCACCAGCACCAGGACAATATCATCCGGAAACTGTTTCTGATATTCCTTGGCAAGCTGCTTGTATGTGGTTTCCGGCACATACTCCCTTACGTTTCCATGAATATTAATTCTACATTTAACTTCTCCCATAGTAGTCCCCCATTTCTTTGATTACTATTTATACAATATAGGAAAACGGAGATTGTAACTTCTGGCTGTATATGTTCAGTTCCGGTAATCTCTCCTTGAAATATTCTGCCATATAGGTTACAAAAATATGCTCCAATCCATAATGTCCTGCATCTAAGATACTTAAGCCTTTGGCTGCTGCGTCGATTCCCGTATGGTGGTCAATATCTCCTGTTATCAACACCTGGGCACCCTTTGCAATCGCTTCATCCACTTCACTCTTTCCGGAGCCGGGACAAATTGCTGCACGCTGTACCATGCGGCTGGTATCACCAAATACTTTTACCGCTTCTGTCTGAAACCGGCTTTTTACAATCCTGCCGCAATCCCCTAGGCTTATCACCTCTGGCAGCATTCCCACTTTGCCGATACCACAGGATTTTCCCTGCCACTCCCCGGTTACTTCCAATGGTTCTGTCTCCATTAGTTCCAGGTAATCTGATGCAAGGTCCGCCATGACGCAGATATCAAAATTCGTATGCATCGCACAGTAAACCATATCCTGCTGTGCCAGTCCGTAAATTCTTCTGCCGATAAAATCACTGGTAAGAATATTTTTTATTCCACCAAAGATTAACGGATGATGCGTCAGTATCATATCAGCCTTAAGTTCTTTTGCTTCCGCAATTACTTCATCGGTTGCATCCACCGCCAGATAGATACTGTTTATCTCTTTCTCCCATCTGCAGACCTGAAATCCCGGATTATCCCATTCACAGGCCATTGCTACAGGAGCAAGTGTCTCTAATATTTCCCGTATCTGTTCACACTTCATATATTTTCTCCCATGATACGCTCTGCTTCTTCTATCATTGCAAGTTTCTCTTGCAGTTCTTTCTGCCGTTCAAAGCGTCTTGTACTGCCATCTTCTTTCTGCTGCAATTCATCCTGTTGCGTTGCAGATTGTTGCAGCAATTCTGGTTTCTGCAATACAGTTTGCTCCGGCATAAGCTTCTGGATTTCAATTTTCTTTAAGATTTCCGAGAACTGTCGTCTCTGTTTTATTAAATATTGTTTTAATATTTCATTTTTTGTCTGTAATAAATATCCACCATAACGAAAAGCAACATCCGTCAACGGTGCTGCTTTTCCCGGTACACATCTTAACATCACGTAATATTTGCCTTCTTCTTCCACCATATCTTCTTCTTCAATGTGAAAGCCTTCCGCATAAATATAACGGCGTACCTCTTCTATTTCAGACTGTGGCTGTAACACAAGATTATTCATCTTCTTCCAGACTTCCGGATGCTCTGCAAGAATCCGTTTCGTCAACGCTCCACCCATTCCGGCGATTACCACGCCATCGGCTTCAGATGGAGCCAGTGCCGTAAGTCCATCGGACAATCTGGTTTCTATGTAATCTTCTAAATGAACTTCCCGGATATGCTCCTCTGCCCGAAGAAGCGGTCCCCGGTTCACATCCATTGCAATGGCATGCCCAATACATTCTGACTGAATCAGATAAATCGGAACATAACCATGGTCACATCCTACATCTGCAAGGCAGGTGGTATTCTGAACCAATGCTGCAACTGCCTGCATTCTTTTTGAAAGTTTATTCATATATTACTCCAGATAGTCCTTTAATTTGCGGCTTCTGCTTGGATGACGCAGTTTACGGAGTGCCTTTGCTTCAATCTGACGGATACGCTCCCTGGTTACATTGAATTCTTTTCCAACTTCTTCCAGTGTACGGGCACGTCCATCTTCCAGACCAAAACGAAGGGTTAATACCTTCTGCTCCCGCTCGGTCAGTGTTCCAAGCACTTCCTCTAACTGCTCTTTTAACAGGGTAAATGCTGCTGCATCAGCAGGTACCGGTACATTATCATCCTGAATGAAGTCTCCCAAATGGGAATCTTCCTCTTCACCGATCGGGGTCTCTAAAGAAACCGGTTCCTGGGAAATCTTTAAGATTTCACGTACACGGTCTACCGGCATATTCATTTCTGCTGCAATCTCTTCCGGGGTCGGTTCACGTCCCAACTCCTGCAGTAACTGTCTGGAAACGCGGATCAGTTTGTTGATGGTCTCAACCATATGAACCGGGATACGGATGGTTCTTGCCTGGTCTGCAATGGCTCTTGTGATTGCCTGACGAATCCACCATGTTGCATAGGTAGAAAACTTATAGCCTTTCCGGTAATCGAATTTCTCAACGGCTTTAATCAGACCTAAGTTACCTTCCTGAATCAGGTCTAAGAATAACATACCACGTCCTACATAACGTTTTGCAATACTTACCACCAGACGAAGGTTGGCTTCTGCCAGACGTTTCTTTGCTTCCTGGTCTCCTAATTCCATTCTCTTTGCCAGCTCGATTTCTTCTTCTGCACTTAAAAGAGGTACTTTACCGATTTCCTTTAAATACATACGGACCGGATCCTCAATGGATACGCCGTCCGGTACCGATAAATCAATCTTTTCTACCTCTACCTCGTCTTCGTCATCTAAGATAATATCGTCATCGATATCGTCATCATCCATGATTCGAAGCACATCAATGTTATTGGTCTCAAGGAAGTCTAGGATTTTCTCAAACTCATCTGCATCCAGTTCCATGTCCTTGAAGAACTCGCTGATTTCCTGATACTCAAGGCTGTTCTTTTTCTTCTTTGCCAGTGCAAGGAGTTCCTGGAGTTTTTCCTGCAATTTTGCTTTTTTCTCCTCAATGCTCATCTTTTCGTCTTTTGCTGCCGGAGCACTTTTTGCAGCTTTTGTTGTCTTTTTCGTAGTCTTTTCCATCTTTTCATCCATTTTCTTGTTCATCCTCTCATGATTCGTCATATAAACGGGACTAAATAGTATTTTGTCCTCAATCTATAGAAATATGCATTTTCTCCATATTCTGCAAGGTTCTCTTATCTGCCACAAGCTGTTGCAAGCCCTGCATATCCGTAGGTTCTAAGTGCGCCGAACGATAGGAGATGCTATTATCCTTCACCCGCAGAATCGTCTCTTTTAACGCCTTATCCCGCTCTGCAGCAGAATCCACTTCATGGATTCTCGCATGGAAGAGCTCTGCAACTTCCCGCTGTTCCTCTTCTTCTGCAAATAAACTGATAATCTGTGCCGGATTGACAGTACCCGACTTCTTCTGCTCGTAGAGAAGCTCTGCCACTTTACGAAAAATGTCTTCCGTAAAATCTTCCGGTGTAATGATATCTTTGATTTTATCGTACAGATTATCATATTCTATGAGCCAGGTCAAAAGCAATTTCTGGGACTGCTTCATGCCGTCCTCTTTCTTATGCTTCTTCTCATTCAGCCCACTCTTAAGCGGTGTCCGCTCTTTTACAAGTCCTCCCTGGGTGCCCAGCTGGTTTACCAGATTCCGGAGTGCTTCAAAGCTCATATGATATTTATCCGCCACGGCTTCCATATAATTGTTCCGTTCCAGTTCCGTGGTAAAATCAAGCAGTTTCTTTGCCACTTCTGTCTGGAATGCGGTCTTTCCTTCCGGGTCCTTCATATCATATTTCTGCTCTAAAATCCTGATTTCAAACATAAAGCTGTTTTCTGCCGCATCAATCCGCTTCTGGTATTCTTCCGCTCCAAGTGCCTTGATGAATTCATCCGGGTCTTTGTACGGCTTCATGTTGATGACTTTGGCTGTCAGCCCTACTTCTTTTAAAATCGGGATTGCACGAAGTGCCGCCTTAATTCCGGCACCGTCGCTGTCGAAGGTAAGATAAACTTCCTTCGTATATCGTTTCAGCAGACTGGCATGTCCACTGGTAAACGCGGTTCCTAAGGATGCCACTGCATTGTCAAAGCCTGCCTGATGCAGCGCAATTACATCCATATAGCCTTCACATAAGAGCATCTGCGGTTTCTTGGTCTGTCTTGCAAAGTTCAATGCATACAGATTCCGGCTCTTATCAAAGACTTTGGTCTCCGGCGAATTCAGATACTTCGGTTCGCCATCCCCCATGACTCGTCCACCAAATCCGATTACTTTATTATGCACATCCATAATCGGAAACATGGCACGATTCCAGAATTTATCATGTCCGCCCCGGACTTCGTCAATGGACACAAGACCGGATTCCTTTAAGATTGCATCATCATATCCAAGTTTTCTTAAATAACGGTACAAATCATCACTGTATTTATCCGAATAGCCAAGCCCAAACTTCTGCATGGTGGCATCCGATAATTCTCTCTTTTTAAAATATTCATACGCCTGTTTTCCGTGTTCGCTCCGCAACAGCATATAATAATATTTGCCGGCTGCCTTGTTAATCTCTAACAGAATCTGGCGTTTGTCTGCTTCTTTCTTTGCCTGGGCACTCATTTCCTGCTTCGGCAGTTCGATTCCGGCACGCTCTGCCAATGCCTCCATCGCTTCCGGGAATGAAAAGTTCTCATACTGCATCAGAAAGGTAAATACATTTCCGCCTGCTCCGCATCCAAAGCAGTAATACATCTGCTTATTCGGTGATACGGAAAAAGAACCGGTCTTTTCATTATGGAAGGGGCACAGTCCAAAATACGTGCTGCCTTTTTTTGTCAACCGTACATATCCGGAAATCACATCTACAATATCATTTCTGGAACGTACTTCTTCTATTAATTCATCTGAATAATATGCCATTCCTTAATTCACCTGCCAAGCCTTCGGTACAAAATATTCTGAGAATTTGGCAATTGCATACTGGTCGGTCATTCCTGCGATATAATCACATACTACCCTTTCTTCCTCTTCGCCTTCCGCAATCATATCGGTATACTGTGCCGGCATCGTCATCGGATGTTCCATATAATATGTAAACAGTTTGCTGAGTAATCCTTCTGCCTTTGTCTCTTCTCCTTTGGCAATGGGATTGGTATATACGCTTACAAACATGAACTTCCGTAAATCCTGCATTGCCTGGAAAATTTCATCGGACATAATGATATCCGGCTTATCCATGCTGTTGGTAATAATATCATGAATCAGTGTATCCAGCCGGTCTGCCGAATTCTTTCCCAATACCTTCCGTATATCGATTGGAATATCTTCTTCCACCATTATCTTTCCACGCACCGCATCATCGATATCATGATGAATATAGGCGATTTTATCGGAGAAACGGACGATTTTGCCTTCCAGTGTATGCGGCATCGTACTGGTCTGATGATTTAAAATGCCATCCCGCACTTCCCAGGTCAGGTTCAGTCCCTGTCCGCCTTTTTCCAATTTCTCTACAATACGCACGCTCTGTTTATTATGTTTAAAACCACCGGAGCAAAGTTCATTTAGCACCCGCTCTCCGGCATGACCAAATGGCGTATGTCCCAAATCATGCCCTAATGCAATGGCTTCCACCAGATCTTCATTCAGCCGCAGTGCCTTTGCAATGGTTCTGGCATTCTGTGATACCTCTAAGGTATGCGACATACGGGTACGATAATGGTCACCCTTCGGTGTTAAGAACACCTGCGTCTTATTCTTCAGACGGCGGAATGCCTTACAGTGGAGAATACGGTCTCTGTCTCTCTGGTATACGGGACGTATATCACAAGGTGCCTCCGGATAATCCCGTCCTTTGGAATTCTCGCTTAATGCTGCATAAGGGCTTAACATCTCATGCTCCATGCGCTCCATCCGTTCCCGAATTGTCATATCCTTATCTTCTCCCTTCCTGTCACATCACCATTTCATGATGTAAATGCACTGCCATCATCTTTATCATTATGAGGACGTCATTCGACCCCTGCTATTATAATTCTGTGTCCACCTTCAAATTTCCTTTATTTTTTACAAAATTTCATAATATTTTTTCTAATACTTTCCAATGTGCTTCGAAATCGCCCTTGCTACCTTATAAACCGGATTCTCCATCTTCTTTGCCACCTGTTTTAATTCCTGCCGGATGGCAATGGACTGCGGGCAGTGTTTCTCACATTTTCCGCACTGACGGCATTTTGAAGCGTTGGTCGGATTTGTCTTTAAAGTGGTACACATAATATATGCCTTCATACCGGAATAAAAGCTGTCGGTATAGCGTGTATTATATGCTGCAAAACAGGTCGGAATATCTACTCCATGCAGGCATGGCATACAGTAGCCGCAGCCGGTACAAGGTACCTTCATATGCTGGTTAATGGATTTCTTTACCTTTTCAAAGATTTCCAAGTCTTTCTCTGTCAATGCATCTGCTGTGGCATCCGATGCAATTCTTACATTTTCCTCTACCTGTGCAATATCATTCATTCCGGAAAGCACTACTGTCACCTCCGGATGGTTCCATATCCAGCGGAGTCCCCATTCTGCCGGGGAACGATGTGGTTCTGCAGATGCAAATATGGCTTTGGCAGCCTTTGGCAGTGCATTCACCAGCCTGCCGCCCCGCAGCGGCTCCATGATAATCACCGGAAGTCCCTTCGCTGCAGCATATTTTAAGCCTTCAGTTCCCGCCTGGGTATGTTCATCCATATAATTATACTGTATCTGGCAGAAATCCCAGTCGTAAGAATCTATGATTTTCTTAAACTGGGTGGCTCCGCCATGGAAAGAAAATCCGATATTTCCAATCTGACCGCTTTTCTTTTTCTCTGCAATCCAGTCCTGTATTCCAAGTGCAGTCAGCCGCTCCCATGCTGCAATATCATTCAGCATATGCATCAGATAATATTCCACATGGTCTGTCTGAAGGCGTTCTAACTGTTCCTTAAAATACCGCTCCATATCACCTTCTGCCTTAATATAATAATGTGGCAGCTTGGTGGCAATTTTTACCTTATCACGATAGCCTTTTGCCAGGAACTTTCCCAGGCATGCTTCACTTCCACCGTAAGTATATGCGGTATCAAAATAATTGACCCCGGCTTCCACTGCCGCTGCCATCTCCCGCTCTGCCTTTTCCTGGTCGATTGCGGTTCCTTTCTTAGAATAACGCAGGCAGCCATAGCCTAAGATGGACAGCTGGTCTTTGTTTCCCGGATTTTCTCTATATTGCATGTTTATTCTCCCTTGCACTTGTTGTTATGGCTGCTGCGAAATGTTTAATGATAAATATACGCATTCATCCTAAGACGCAAATACTTGCTTTATACTACAGAATGTTGTAATTCTAATGACGCGTGTGTGTCTTTGTTTATGAGAGTCTGTCTTCCCAATGTTTGACAAGATACTGCCTTCTGTTCGCCTGTAGGCGAATACATTTGCGCAGACTGTTAGGGGCTCTTAGAATTTTGGCAAAACCCGGCAACGCTGGTACAAGGATGTACCAGCGAGGTGCAGAGGAACATGGATGTGACTTTGCACCGTTTGCCATATATAAAATAGCTTTTTCAAAATTCTTAGAGCCCCTTGCAGCTGGAGCAGTATTCGCTACAGGCGTACAAAAGGCGTATCCAGTCAAAGCAGCGGTAAGACATCCTTATTATCATTTTTCCATTTCGCAGTCACCGATTCTGCATAAGTTGCCGGGTGATGATATTTTCATACCACCACCCGGCACATATACTGTCATTATAAAGCTATCGGGAAAGTTTTGCAAGAATCACTCCCGCTCCTTTAACATTTTAAATCCATCGGTCATGTCATAGGATGTAATGTTATCATTAATCCAGAGGTAAAATACATTGCCACTATACATTCCACGGACATTTTCGTAATTAACTCCGTTAATGCCCGGAATTTCTGCCTGTTTCTTAAAGGTTCCATTTTCATAGGAATATATCTGGTAGGTCTGCTTGGTTCTGCTGCCGCTATAATCCTCACAAACCAGACCGATTAAATTCTTATCTTTTGAAATGATGACACTCTTATAATCATATAATGCTTCGCTATAATCTACATCCTTTAATACCAGCTTTGCTTCTTCGGTTACTTCTCCCGGATTTTCTATATTAAACATGGAAAGCTTAATGTTTTCTATATTTCCGGTATTCTCATCTGATTCATAACCGATGCCCAGTAAATGTGTATCATCCCAGAAATGCAGATATTCGGAGAAGCCGGTCACCTTGAGTTCGCCGATAATTTCCGGTTTTGCCGGATCTGATAAATCCACGGTAAACAGTGGGTCGGTATTCCGGTAGGTTACAAAGTAACCAGTGTTTCCCATAAAGCGGGCGGCATAGATTTCTTCTCCCGGTGCAATGCCCGTCAACTGTCCGGTTAATTTCATGTTCTCATCCAGAATATAAAGTGCATTCACCTCATCCTCTGTGCTATAATCGGTGGTCAATACCCGAAGATATCCATCACTGGCATTGATTGCAAAGGTATCTCTGACATAACCACTTACTGCCGCTGCCGCCACGCCACTGATTCTGCCCTCATCCAGTGCAAATTTCGCAATATTGGTAATCATTGCTCCATCGTAATCTTCCTCATATAAATACAGGGCATCTTTGCTGATATAAGTCTGGGCATATCCGGAGATTACAAGCTTACTGTCCAGCACTTTATCCGGCTTATTTACATCCAGTGAAGAAACCAGTATACCACTTTCTCCTGATGACTCCGGCAGATAAATTTCACTGGCGGCAACCTTTTCTCCATTTACCTTTGGAATCACAGCTTCCGCCAGACTGCTGACACCATTTCCTTCCTTCAAGTCTTCTACACCATGCTTCTTTTCCACATAACTCGTCACATCAGATGTCATATTATACTGCGTAAAAAGATAGACTACATCTCCGATTTTCCTGGAAGTATTATAATAACCATCCTGAATTAATCTTCCTTCAAATTCCGGATTCTTACGGTCTACGATACTGTATACCTGAATCTGTGTGATACTTTTTCCGTTCATTTCATACCAGAATGCGCTATCCTCTGATGCCGCAGTTTCTTCATCTGAGTATGTTTCATCTGAGTTTTCCTCATCTTTGTTTTCCTTATCAGCGCCAGCTTTGCTGTTTCCATCTAAGGATGTCTCATAGCCCTGCACAACTAGAATCAGTTGGTCTCCATCCACATAAATTTCCATCACCCGGTCTGCCGCACCACAATCTTTTGGTAAAAATCGTGTTACTTCTTCTAATTTTCCATCCCGGATATCTGTTATAACAATATATTTATCCTCTACAGTGTAAATGTAACTGCCATCAATTTTGGCAATATCACTCTCGTCTACGCCTTCCATCTGAAGATTTGTCGTAGAATAATCTTTTCCGCCTTCCTTGCTGCCCTCCGATAAATCCATATCGGCACTCTCATCCTTTGCTGCATTGCCGGAAGCCTTATCTTCCGATGTCGCAGTGCTCGTCTCTGCGCTCATTTCCCCTTCTATCCAGTTCTGCTGATACCCCTTAAGAAGAGTCTGATATACCTCCTTATAATCCGATGCACGATGATACATTGTTCCAAGAGAAGCCACATCCACATGCTCCGCTTCCTCTGTTTCACCAGCTTCTCCCACAGTCTGCTGCGTATCCGTCATTGCTATGGAATCCGTCTGCCCTGTACCGGAATTCTTATCAACACGGGTCACTGTTATATAAATTCCGCTGCATACTACCAGTGCCAGCACTGCCACCATACTTCCAAGTCTGCGCCATGGAATTATTTTCTTCGATTTTTTCGGTTTCAAGTGCTGATTTTCCTGCTGCTGTTTTGCTTTCTGTTCCTGTAATTGTTTTTCTATCTGTTCCGGCTTCAGAGCCTCTGGTATCTCTATCTCTTCCGCCGCTTTTCTTAACTGGGTTAAAATCTCCTGTTCATTCATACCGGCACCTCCATCTCATCTGAATTTCCTGTTGTTTTCCAGACTTTTTGCATATCTTCCGTTTCTCACTTCCAATATTTCTCCACCATTTTCTTTATTCCCCGGCTCTCTTTTGAGCGGACGGTATTTTCGTTAAGGTCTAACAGTTTTCCGATTTCCTTACTGCTATACCCACAGAATAAATGCATGGCGATAATCATTCGTTCCTCGGAAGGCAGCTCAAAGAACAGGCTCCGGACTGCTGCATGCTCATCCATTCCGGATTTTCCCAGATGCTCTAAAAGCTCCGGTGTCAGCTCTTCCGGCCGGGTCGCATACTCTTTTAATTTCCGTTTGCACTTATTACTTAAAATACGGAATATCCACGCCCGGAACGCTTCTGATTTCCGAAGCTCCCCGATTTGTGCAAATGCATCCATCACGGTATCACTGACCACATCCTGTGCATCCTGCGGATGCTTCAGCACATATAACGCAAAGCGATACAAGTCCTGATAAACGCCTTCATATAATTGTGCAAATGCACCGGTATCCCCACTTTGTGCCCTGCACACCAGCTGCAGTTCCTGTTCCATATGCTCACCCTATACCTTCCTAAGTCCTTTCCTTTGACCGGTCTCATATATATAGTGTCGCTGAATTTCATTCTGTTGCATATATTTTTAAATTTTTAAAAATATATCTATAACTGGCTGATTACCAGCACATCATTTTCACGAATCACAGTATTTCCGTTCGGTATCACAACTTTCTCATTCCGCTTTAGAACGAGAACCAGCTTCTCTTCTCCCAGTTTTATTCTGGATAATGGTTTTCCAATCCACTTGCTGTCTTTTTCGATTGGGATTTCTGTCAGACAGATGCCAAGATTTTCTTCCGGAGATAAGGCACTTAAGACAATCTTGTCTCCGGCAAGCACTACCGTGTTGCCATTTGGAATGATACGCTCCTCGCCTCTTAGAATCAGCACCAGTAATAAATCCGGCAGGGAAGTAAGGTCTTTTATCCTGCGGTTCTCCCATGGATGTCCCGCCTTGATGCTGATTTTAACAAACTCCACCGGCATTTCATCGGAATAGTCACTGAAGGTCTTCATGACGTTGCCATTTTCGTCTATCATGTCAAGCTTCTTTGCCACCAGTCCAAGCAGTGTACCCTGAATACTGATAGAGAACAGGACAATGAAAATAACTATGTGGAACAAATCATTCTTCGTATATGCCGGGCTTACTGTTGCCATAATTGCAAATACTATGGATGCCGCTCCACGAAGCCCCGCCCAGGACACCAGAAGCTGCTGCTTTACCGGGCAGCGGAATGGCATCAGGATAGCAAATACAGAAACCGGTCTTGCCACAAATGTTAAAAATACCGCAATTGCCAGTGCAATCGGCAGTATCTTTGGCAGCTGGGATGGATATGCCAGCAGACCAAGCAGGAAGAAAATCAGCATCTGCATCAATCCGGTGATTCCATCAAAGAAATGCACCAGTGATTTTTTGTGATGAAGAGGAGTGTTACCAAGGATAATTCCGGCAATGTATGCTGCCAGATAACCATTTCCATTTATCATGGATGCTCCGGCGTAGGATACCAGTGCCATACTGAATACAAATATCGTATCAAATCCATCTGTTGCAAAATTCACTTTTTTCAAAATGAATGCTGCTGCCAGTGCCACAACTACCCCCACTAATATGCCAAAAATAATCTGTGAGAATATCATGACAACCAGTGAAGAACCACTTAATTCTCCGCTCATTATTGTTAATATAATTACGGTCAGCATATAAGAACATGGGTCATTACTACCGCTTTCCACCTCCAACATGGATGCAGTATTGTTCTTAAGATTCAGCCGCTTGGAACGAAGGATTGAAAAGACCGATGCCGCATCCGTAGAACTGATTACAGAGCCAATCAGCATACTTTCCCAGAAATCCATTCTCAATATAAAATGACAGAATGCTCCGGTTGTTACTGCGGTCAGTATAACACCTACTGTTGATAATAATACTGCTTTACCAGCCACCGGCTTTGCCTGTTTCCAGTTGGTTCCAAATCCACCGTAAAACATGATAAAGATTAAGGACACCGTACAAATCTGTTCGGCAATCGTAAAATTATCAAAAGGAATCTTTAAAATTCCATCTGTTCCAAACATCATGCCAAGAAGAATATATGCCAACAGCATTGGAATTCCCAGTTTGTTGGACATTTTATTCAATGACAGGCACAATAAAATCACTGCTGCTACCAGTAAAATATAACTTGTCATAAATACCTCTCTTTCCTGTTTTTATTTACCTGTTGCTCTTACGTCTTCTTCTATCCCCTTTTCTTTTATTACTTCTACCTATTCCTTCTTTTCTTCTGCCTCCATGATACTTCCTGCCTTTACCAGTCCTCTCTGCAGTGCATCCCTTGCATTCTTCCAAGGCTGCTCCTTATAACGGTAATCATTCTTACAGATGAACCATTCTAAATCATCCCGCACCCTCTCATATCCGTTAATAAAAGTCTCATTTAAAGTCATCAGAAATTCATTCAGGTATTTCTTGCCCATATATTCCGGGGCACCGGAAAACAGAACTTTATAATGATTTACACAAAAGCCTTTGGATGCTGCAAACTGTTTGCGGAAGTCCTCTTCTTTTTCATATAAATAGTAAATGGTATTGATATAATTTGTAAAGCTGTGATTAATGTAATCACACACAAAACACTTTTTCTCTTTTTCTTCCACAAAGGTAATCACCGGATGGACTGGCTGGCTCTTTTTCTTGAAAAGTACGGCTGCCTGAGGCAGTGGTGCTTTCATTGCTTTTTTTAACTCCTTAGCTGTCTTATCCATATGGGTCTTTAACATCATGGCAAGTCCTAATTTATTCGGATATTCATATAACATTTCCAAATGTTTCTGACAGAAGCCCTGTTCATCGCTCTGCTCCCGGATATCTCCCTCCATGTAACTTGCACCCGGTCCAATGGTATAATTGATAGCATTTTCTTCTAATTTCTGATACATTCTGCAGACCGGACATTCGCTTTCCTCTGCAAATGCATCCTGTATTGGTATCGTATAAATCTCTGTTTTCATTTTAATCTCCTTAAAGATACACAAAAGGGTATTCCATATGCACTCCTTCGGCCTGTGGAATACCCTTCTCTTTGCAATTGTATACCGTTTATTACATCATGTTTTTCTCTACTTCTTCTTTCATGGAAGAAACGTTAAACTTACGGATATTTTCATCCAGTTCTGCTACTACAGAAGTAATTCTGGCAGTTGCATTCTTACATTCTTCTACCAAAGCTTCAAACTCGTTCATTGCCTCAGATGTATCTCTGGCACTTGTTGTATTTGTCTCTGCTACTGCAGCAAGCGAATCCATTTTCTCTTCAATGGCACTCTTATGTTCATTCAAACCACCGACTTCTGAATTGATTCCCTGAATAGAAGTGCTGACACTTTCAATTTCATGATTCAAGGCAGTAAAGATTGTCTCTGTCTCACGAATCTTTGTATTCTGCTGTTCAAATGCTTCTGATACTTTTCCGGTAATCTCTACACTGACATTAGAATTATCAATCAGTTCATTAACAATTTTATTAATCTGCTCTGAAGACTCTCTGGACTGGTCTGCCAAGGTACGGATTTCTTCTGCAACTACGGCAAATCCTTTTCCCTGTTCTCCTGCCCGTGCAGCTTCAATACTTGCATTTAAAGCAAGCAGATTTGTCTGGCTTGCAATTCCTGCAATAATCTCTGTTGCAGTACGAATCTGTAAGGCAGACTGATTGGTTCTGTCTGTCTGGCTCTGCACTTCATCAATAGACTGCCTGTTCTGTCTGCTGATTTCCACCAGCTGCTGCATAATCACCTCTGCTGATTCATTGCAGTCTTTCATTTTTAATGCACTGTCTGAAAGAAGTGTAATATTGCTGGCAATTACTTCAATAGCATTGCCGATTTCTGCTACTTTCTGCTGTACATGCTGTGTTTTCTCTGCCTGTGAAACGGTATTATCTGTAATGGAAGCAACTTCACCGCTCACCTGATCCAACGCTTCATTCATAGTGTCAAAGGACTGGCTGAATGTCGTAGACAGTTCGCTTAATTCCCTGCTGGCTCTACGGATTCCGGTCACAATCTGTGCAAAACTTCTTACCATATCATTGGCAGAGCCTAATAATTTGCTGATTTCATCATTTTTTTCATTATGTTTTGGTTCTTCTAACTGAAGGCTTCCATCCGCAATCTTATCCATACTGCCAATTACAGCTTTCAGTTTTCCGGCAATTGCTACTGCAAGCCACAGGGAACCTGCCACAAATACCGCTAAAACCACAATTAAAATAATCGTTCCCACACCTGCATTTAATGCTGTATTCTGTACCAGATGCATTATGATAATTCCGGCAAGTCCAACCAGAAGAATCGGAAGTGAAATTACTGCAATTAATCCAATTGCCAGTTTCTTTCCTATATTATTTTTTTCTGAAGATTTACGTTTCTCTGCCATTACTGCTCTTCCTCCTTATAGCTCTTATCTCTTATTCTTATGCATTGTCTTTTTATCCGGTTATCTTTAAATAAGCTGCGGAAAATGCCGGCATATCGAGACCACCCTGAAATACCGCTTTTTCTCCGGTCAGCAGGTCAACTGCTTCTGCTGCTCCTGCATCAAAGGATGCATGGAAGGGATTCTCTTCCAGATTGATTGCTACAAGAATCCGCTCACCATCAAAGCTTCTCTCAAATACAATCTGCCGGTTTGTTAAGAATACCTTGCGGTAGCTGCCATAGCAAAGTGTTTTTTCCGATTTATGAACCTTCGCCAGTCTGGAAATATAATCGGTAAGTTCATTCCATTCCGGTGCTTCAAAAGACGGACGGAGTGCTTCATCCCCACCATTTTCTTTCTTTCCTTCTGCAGCCCATTCACTTCCATAGTAGACACATGGGATGCCAGGAATTGCAAACAGCATTGCATATACCAGTGGAAGATGTTCTTTTTCCCTTAAAGTGCTTGCCAGACGGTTCACATCATGATTATCCAGGAAATTCAAAAGATGCCTGCCCTGATACATTCCGCAGAAATGCTGCTCCAGGGTATAATTGATTTCAAAGAGGTTGCGGTCATTAAAGCTGGACCACATTCCCTTATATGCCTGATAATTTGTTACACTGTGCAACATATTCTGTTCATCCAAAAGACGATTATAATCACCATGAATCATCTCGCCCAGGAGATAAAAATCATCCTTTTTCGAATCTACGAACTGACGTAATCTTCTTACAAAATCCATATCCAGACTGTATGCAACATCCAGACGCAGTCCGTCAATATCAAATTCTTTTATCCATCCTTCTACTGCTGAAAAGATATGCCGGATTACTTCTTCATTCCGCAAATTCAGTTTTACCAGCTCATTATGTCCTTCCCAGCCTTCATAGGAAAGTCCGTCGTTATAATTATTATTCCAGCCAAAATTCACATTTGTGAACCAGTCCTTATATGGAGAATTCTCTCTGTTTTTCAGTAAATCCTGAAATGCAAAGAAACCTCTTCCCACATGGTTAAACACTCCGTCCAACACTACTTTGATATTGTTGTCATGTAATTTCCCACATACTTCTTTAAAGTCCTCATTGGTTCCAAGTCTTACATCTAACTTTGTATAATCCCTGGTATCATAACCGTGACGGTCTGATTCAAAAACCGGACAGAAATATATTGCATCCACTCCAAGCTTTACCATATGCGGAATCCAGTCTTCCACTTTCTTTATCCGATGAGCCAGAACACCATCATTTTCTATTGGTGCCCCGCAAAATCCCAATGTTGAAATCTGATAAAATACACTGTCATATGACCACATAAAAACTGTTCCTCCTGTCTGTCCATCATGTGCTGTGGTTTTTCCGCTACTCGCGGAGCGTTTTTTACTTTACAGGAAAGCAATTTCCTGTAAAGTAAAAGAGGACGGTTCCTTTTGCGGGAACCGTCCTCCTAACTTCTTCCCTCTGCCTTCGCCCATGTTGTTTCAATTACGCTTATTATAACATAACTTTATAGCATAAGGGAATTTTTTTCTTGCATTTTTCCTAATTTTTTTTGATTTTTATAATGCTATTTTGTTATTTTTCAACACCGGTAAGCTGGTATCCTGCTTTTTCAATCACTTCTGCAAATGCTGCATCCGGAATCTCTTTGTCCATGGTTACTTCAGCACTCTTTGTCTCAAGGTTGACAGCTGCCTGTACTCCTTCCATGGCATTTAATGCTTCTTCCACATGTTTCTTGCAGTGTTCACACATCATTCCTTCAATTTTAAGTGTTTCTTTCATTTTATTATCCTCCTTATCATTTTCCTTATTATCTGTCACTTTTTCGATTGTCTGTTCTATCTGACTTCCTACTGCTTTTTCCGTCATCTGTTCTGCCACATTTCCTGCCGTCTGCTCTAATCGCTGCGGTTTAAAAAGCTTTAACCGGAGAGCATTGCAAACAACACAGACGCTGCTTAAGCTCATTGCTGCTGCACCGAACATCGGATTTAATTTAATAAGAAATGCCGGGTATAAAACGCCTGCTGCCAGCGGGATTCCAATACTGTTATAGAAGAATGCCCAGAACAGGTTCTCCTTGATATTGCGGATAACCGCTTTACTTAACCGGATGGCTGTTACGGCATCCATCAGATCATTCCGCATCAGTACCGCATCTGCACTTTCGATTGCCACATCTGTTCCTGCTCCAATGGCAATTCCTACATCAGCTCTTGCCAGTGCCGGTGCATCATTGATTCCGTCTCCAATCATGGCAACCTTATGTCCCTGCTGCTGCATTTTGGCAATATGCCGTTCCTTATCCTCCGGCAATACTTCTGCAATTACTTTTGGAATTCCAAGCTTCTTACGAATGGCTTCGGCGGTACGTTTATGGTCTCCGGTCAGCATTACTACCTCAATGTGCATCTTACGGAATGCTTCAATGGCATAGCGGCTGGTTTTCTTTTCCACATCTGCTGCTGCAATGATACCCAAAAGGCTGTTGTTTTTCGCAAAGATTAATGGAGTCTTTCCTTCTTCTGCCAGCTTGTCCAGAGCATCTCCAAGGTCATCCAATGGCACACCCTTTTCTTTCATAAAGGCTTCGTTTCCCGCATAATAAGATGCATTTTCGTCTTCTGCCTCAATTCCTCTGCCCAGAATTGTCTTAAAATTCTTCATGGCAAGGGGCGTAATCTCCTGCTTTTTCGCATACTGCAGAATTGCCTGCGCCAGCGGATGTCCGCTTCCCTGCTCAATGCCTGCTGCAATTGCCACAAATTCTTTTTCGTTTAATTCTGTGGTTTCTACACTCACATCTGTAACTCTTGGCCTGCCTTCTGTTATGGTTCCGGTCTTATCCATAACTACGGTGTCGATGCTGTGTGCCGTTTCCAGCGCTTCGCCGGACTTAATCAGGATTCCGTTTTCTGCACCTTTTCCGGTTCCTACCATAATGGCTACCGGTGTTGCAAGTCCAAGGGCACACGGACAGGAAATAACCAGCACTGCAATTCCAATAGAAAGTGCAAATTCAAAGGTTGCCCCACTGATGAGCCAGATGATTGCAGCAATCACGGCAATGGTAATAACCACCGGCACAAAGACTCCTGCAATCTTATCTGCCATCTTGGCAATCGGTGCTTTACTGGAGCCAGCTTCTTCCACCAGATGAATAATCTGGCTGATGGTGGTATCTTCCCCGACTTTGGATGCACGGATTTTCAAGAAACCATTCTGGTTAATCGTTGCGGAAATTGCAGTATCTCCCACTTCCTTATATACCGGGATACTCTCCCCGGTAATGGCAGATTCATCGAGACTCGACTGTCCCTCTTCGATGACTCCGTCCACCGGAACCGTCTCGCCGGGACGCACCAGTACTAAATCACCTTTTACCAGTTTCTCTGCCGGAACAGTAACTTCTTTTCCGTCTCTTAAAACTTTTGCCTGCTTGGGAGCCAAGTCCATCAGCTTCTCAATAGCTTCACTGGTCTTTCCTTTGGAACGGCTCTCTAAATATTTTCCAACGGTAATCAAAGTCAGAATCATTCCTGCAGACTCAAAATAAATGTCCATGCTGTACTGGCTTACCAGTGCCATATCCTGATGTCCCAGACCATAACCAATCCGGAAAATGGCAAATACACCATAGATAACGGAAGCCGATGCCCCCAGTGCAATCAGCGAATCCATATTCGGGCTTCTGTGTACAAAAAGATTCTTAAATCCTACAATAAAATATTTCCGGTTCAGATACATAATCGGAAGCAGCAATAAAAACTGGGAAAAGGAAAATGCCAGTGCATTCTCATCTCCGTGAAATGCAGCCTTGATAAATCCCGGTACCGGAATTCCAAACCATTCATAAAACATATGGTGCATGGAAATATACATCATCGGAATCAGAAAAATAACAGACCAGATCAGACGGATTTTCATCTCATGAATTTCCTGCTCTGCCTTATTTATCTTTTTCCCTTTGTCGGTACGTTTCTCATTTCCGGCATTTGCCGGTGCAGCACCATAACCTGCCTTCTCTACTTCTGATACAATGATATCTTCATTAACCTTATTCTCGTCATAGGACACCTGCATACTGTTGGTCAGCAGATTTACGGATACATTTTCCACTCCGTCAATCTTTGACACACACTTTTCCACACGGGAAGAGCATGCAGAACACGTCATACCTGTGACTTCATAACGTTCCTGTTTCACACTTTTGTCCTCCTCTATTTCATCAGTTTCTGAAGGGTCGCACAAAGCTCATCCACCGCTTCTTCCTTTCCGGCACGGATGTCATCCACCACACAGGATTTGATATGCTCCGCTAACAACACTTTATTAAAGGAGTTCAGTGCAGAATTAATTGCAGACACCTGCGTTAAAATATCCACACAGTAACGGTCTTCTTCCAACATTTTCTTTACACCCCGCACCTGTCCTTCAATCCGGTTCAAGCGTTTTAATAAATCCTGATATTCTGCTTCCTGTCTGTGCTTCTTCCGTTCGCAGCAGGATGGACACATCTCTTTTTCTTCTGCCATAGTCAGGCTCCCTTCTATCTTCACATTCCAATACACATTCCAATACACATTTCCCGATAGCCATATACCCCCTACCGGTATGCTCATATTATACCCCCTCAGGGTATTTGTCAATCATTTTTCCATTGAATGTTCCAATTCATATTCAAGCCATCTTCTTCCGCTCTATGATATTATCTTGACTTTTCCTATGATTTATGCTATTTTCATAACGCTAAAACTGGTGTGGATTTTTCTAGTCTGACTACTTTTCGCCACACAATTATCCTTGTGATAATTGTGTGGCGTTTTTTTACGCGAGAAACTTGCTTTTTTCGTTTCTCACACTTTGGAGTAGCGAGGAGAAGAGAAGAGAAAAGTTCTTTAAAAAAGGAGCAACTATTATGAACGAAGATTTTATGAAAGAAAAACCGATTTTACCACTGCTGACCACCATGGCACTTCCTATGGTTATCTCCATGCTGGTAAATTCTCTTTATAATATTATAGACAGTCTGTTTGTGGCTAAAATCAGTGAAGATGCCATGACTGCCCTTTCCTTAGTCTATCCGGTGCAGAATTTTATCAATGCTGTGGCAATTGGATTTGGTGTCGGAATTAATGCTTTAATTTCTTTTCACCTTGGTGCAAAAGAAGGGGAAAAAGCCAATATTGCTGCCACCCATGGGTTCTTCTTTTCTATTTTGCATGGTGTCATTTTAACGATTGGAAGCATTGCCCTGATTCCTACGTTTTTAAGCCGCTTTACCACCGACAGTAATGTTCTTAAGTCAGGTGTAGACTATGCAAATATTGTATTTGTATTCAGTATCATTATTATGATGAATTTAACCTTTGAAAAGGTCTTTCAGTCTGTCGGCAGAATGAATGTCTCCATGATTGGACTGATGCTAGGCTGTATTGCCAATATCATTTTAGACCCGCTTTTAATTTTCGGAATTGGCTTTTTCCCGAAAATGGAAATGCGCGGAGCTGCCCTTGCCACCGGTATCGGACAGCTGCTGACTCTTATTTTTTATCTCTTTGCCTATTTTCTGCGCCCAATCAGTGTACGGATTAGTCGAAAATATCTTATCCAGGACAAACATCTTGATTTGAAATTATATGGCATCGGCATCCCTGCCATCTTAAATCTGGCTCTGCCGTCCTTACTGATCTCATTTTTAAACGGACTCCTTGCCGCATATGACCAGTGTTATGTGGTAGTCGTCGGAATCTATTACAAACTGCAGACCTTCCTCTATCTTCCTGCCAATGGAATTATCCAGGGGATGCGTCCGCTGGTGGGCTTCAATTACGGTGCCGGTGAAATAAAGCGTGTGAAGAGAATCTATCATCTTACCCTCTGTATGAACGGTGTCATTATGCTCCTTGGTATGATTATCTGCTTTAGTGCATCACCTTACCTTATCGGAATGTTTACAGACAATGCCACCACAATTTCCGTGGGAGGCAATGCCCTTCGGATTATCTGCTGTGGTTTCCTGATTTCCACCGTATCCATTACTGCTTCCGGTGCTTTGGAAGGGCTTTCAAAGGGCGGACAGTCCTTAATTATTTCACTGCTCCGCTACATCCTTTTTATCATTCCGATTGCTTTTGTTCTCTGCAAAGCCTTTGGTCCACAATGCGTATTCCATGCTTTCTGGATTACGGAAATTCTCACTGCCGCAATTGCAGCCCTGCTGATGAAATCAAGCCTCCGGCTTCCGGGCACACAGGAATAATGCGACCCAAAAAGCAGCCAGCGAAATATTTCGCCGACTGCTTTTTGCTATGCCACTTCTTATACATATATAATTGTTACGCCGGAAAAATTACATTCTCCGGTAAGTATCACACTGTGCACACCATCCGGTACATTCTGATTTTTCTCTTCCACTGCACCAAATGCTGCATGGACTTTATTTATCATTGCCCAGCTCTTTGGAATATAAAGCTCTACTCCGGAAAAGGATGCATCCAGATAAATCGTCGCCTGTGGCTGCTGCATCATCGCATTATCAAAATACACTTTCATACTGCCAAAGCTGCAGTCCAAGGAAGCAGACTGGAAATCATCCGTATTCACATATTTGATGGATGCGCCAAAGGAGGTATCGAAAGAAATCCGGTTACCATCCTCTTCATCTATAATGGTCTCATAGTCCGTATCTTTTTTCTTTTTCCAACATTTTGTGGTATTCTTCTTAAAAATGATACCGAAGCCGATGGATAAAAGCAGTGCCGCTCCAAGTATCGGCCATGGTGTAATCGCCTGTATGCCAAGCTGTTCATCATAAATAATTCCTAAAAATGCCAGTGAAAAAAAGATTCCGGTAAATCGAAGCTTTATCAGGCTGCTTAATAAAATACAACCGAAAAATATTGTTCCGATTACCGTCCAGAAGCCAATGCCTTCCACCAGTCCCAGTTTGCTTACAATCAGGAATACCGCTCCAAAAATCAGAAACAGTCCCCAGAAGATTCTCTCTTTTTTCATTTTCTTATCCTCTTTTCTTCCAGTTTACATTTTAATGGTTTGTAGTAATATCTTGATACATATACCTGTTTATGGCTTCCCATAAATTCCACCACACTTGATGCCGTAAGATTTCTTGTAATGGAGTAAATCCGGTTGGTATTTAAAATCGTGGATTTGGAAACCCTCATAAAATGTCCCGGCAACAGTTCTTCCAGCTCATACAGTTTATATCTGGTCTGATACATCTTATCTGTTGTGTGCACCCATACCTCTTTGGCCTCTGTCTCAAAAAACAGGATTTCATCCAAAGACAGATAGTATTCCGTATCTTCCTTATAACAGATTAACTGCTGTTTTCCGGTAAGCACCTGTGACACGGCTTCCTGTATTTTCCTTACATTTTCATCTAAGGATCTGCAGCGAATCAGCACTTCATCCTCTATTAAGTTTTCGTCTAATTCAATCCGTATCTTCATTGTCGTTCCTTCCTATGTCACTCATTATACACAAACACATTTTTCTGTAAATGCCTTTGGAATAAGTGGTAAGAAATACGAACCAAGTGGTAATTATTTCCGTTCTTTTTCTTCTTTCAGACGCTTCTCAATTGCTTCTACCACCGTACGAAGCACTTTAATTCTGGCATAATACTTGCAGTCTGCCTCTACTAAAATCCATGGTGCATAAGTGGTAGAGGTACGAATCAGCATTTCATCCACTGCCTTTTCATAAGCATCCCATTTCTCACGGTTGCGCCAGTCCTCATCGGTAATCTTCCACTGCTTTGCCGGATTTTCCATACGCTCCTTAAAACGACGCTCCTGCTCATCCTTATCAATGTGCATCCAGAATTTTAAAACAATGGTTCCATGATGCGCCAGCTGCTCTTCCATTTCGTTCATCTCATGGTAAGCACGCTTCCATTCTTCTTCCTGACAGAAGCCTTCGATTCTCTCAACCATAACGCGGCCATACCAGGAGCGGTCAAATATTGCTACATGACCATCCTTTGGAAACTGTTTCCAGAAACGCCACAGATAATGATGTGTTTTCTCCGCATCATTGGGTGCTGCCACCGGATTTACCTGATAACCCCTTGGATCTAATGCCTGGGTCAGCCGTTTAATGGCTCCGCCTTTTCCACCAGCATCCCAGCCTTCAAATGCCAGCACCACCGGAATCCGGTATTTATAAAGTTCATTATGAAGCTCGGAAAGTCTTGTCTGAAGACGTGCAAGTTCTTTTTTGTACTCTTCTTTTTCCATCTTCTTTGAAAGGTCTACGCCAGCCAGCACGGAGCTCTTAAGTACCTGCTCCTTTTGTGCTGCAGCTCCTGCTTCCTGCAAAGTATCCTTTTCCTGTTTTATTTCCTGCGCCTTTGTTTTCTCCTGCTCCCTCTTCTCCTGTTCGGCTTTCTTATCTGCGATTGCCTGCTCCAACACAGAAACTACGATTTCCGTCATTTTTGCTGCCGCATATTCCCGGTCGGTGCACTCTAAAATATGCCACGGTGCATATTCAGAATCCGTCTTTTCCAGCATTTCTTCATTCATGGCAAGATATTCTTCATAATGCTTATTTCTCGCCAAATCGTCCTTTGTTACCCGCCATGCAGTCTTCTTATCTTCCAGAAGCTTATCAAAACGCTTCTTCTGCTCCTTCTTTGACACATCTGCAAACAGCTTAATGATTACCATGCCATCATCCGTCAGCTGTTTTTCAAAGGAACAGATTTCTCCAAATGCATAATCTAACTGCTCCTTTGTAGTCACACCGTCAAAACGGTCCACCAACACTCTCCGGTACCAGCTTCTGTCAAAAATTGCAATTCTTCCCTGAGACGGAATCTTCGTCCAGAAACGCCACAGGAACGGGTGCATTTTCTCTTCCTTGGTCTCCACTGCGGTAGCATAAACGGAAAATCCCCTCGGGTCTAAAGGCTCTATGATTTTATTAATCAATGTTCCTTTTCCTGCCGCACCAAATCCCTCAAATACAATCATAACCGGAATCTTCTGTTCCTTACAGGCTCTCTGCAGATAGGATAACTTTGGCTGCAAATCGTCCATCCACTCCTTATATTCCTTTTTCCCCATCTTCCGGTTTAAATCTACCTTCTCTAACATCGCATATCCTCCTTCGCTTATAACTCCACAATACGTTGCATTTTTATATATAGAAATAGTATAATATTTTTCTTGAAGAATATCCAGTCTAATGGGTATAATGAAACAAATATGTGATTGCGAAAAGAAATTATTATTTCAAAAGGCTGTATTTGAAGAATGTTGGCTTTAATATGAAATACCGCAGTTCTAAGCTGCATATTTTTCTTTTTGTGATAGAAAGCAGTCTTTCCAATGTTTGACAAGATGCCGGTACTGTCCGCCGGAGTACGGATGCCTTTTAATGGCTGTTAGGGGCACTTGGAATTTCGTCCGGCACCCGGCAACGCTGGCACAGGGAAGTGCCAGCGAGGCACATATAAACATGGATGTGAATTTGTGCCGGTTGCCGGACCTGACAAAATATGCCTCGAAATTCTTAGTGCCCCTTGCAGTTATTATGTGGCATCCGCACCCGGCGGACAGTGACGGCATCCGGTCAAAGCAACGGAAAGACAGTTTACCATCAAGAAAAATATGCAGCTAAGAATTGCTGGCATTTCACTTCACATAAGCCACCAGTGCCTCAAATACAGGCCTTTTCAAATAAAACACCGCTTTTTCGCAATCACCGATATGTATCAATAAAAAGGAGACTCACTATGAAATTTATTTCCTGGAATGTAAATGGCTTACGTGCCTGTGTCAATAAAGGATTTTTAGATTTCTTCCATGAAATCAATGCAGATGCATTCTGTATTCAGGAGACTAAACTGCAGGAAGGACAGATTGACCTTTCCCTTCCGGGCTATTACCAGTACTGGAATTATGCGAAGAAAAAAGGCTATTCCGGCACTGCCATCTTTACCAAAAAGGAACCTCTTTCTGTAAGCTATGGCATTGGCATCCCGGAGCATGATGAAGAAGGACGTGTTATCACATTAGAATATGAAAACTACTATCTCATCACCTGCTACACACCAAACTCCCAGAGCGAACTGGCAAGGCTTTCCTACCGTATGGAATGGGAAGATGCTTTTTTACAGTATTTAAAGGGATTAGAAGAAAAGAAACCGGTTATTTTCTGCGGTGACCTGAATGTTGCCCACAAAGAAATTGATTTGAAGAATCCGAAAACCAACCGTAAAAATGCCGGATTTACAGATGAAGAACGGGAAAAATTCTCTGTTCTTTTAGAGAATGGTTTTATCGATACCTTCCGTTATTTCTACCCGGAACAGGAAGGCATCTACTCCTGGTGGTCCTACCGTTTCCACGCAAGGGAAAAGAATGCCGGATGGCGTATTGATTATTTTCTGGTTTCCCAGTCCTTAAAAGAGAATTTAAAGGGAGCTGCCATTCATACGGAAGTTCCTGGTTCCGACCATTGTCCGGTAGAACTGGAGATAGACTGCTAAACTTAAAATGGGTAAAAAGCTTTCCTTCCATCAGCTTTTTACTCATTCTTTTATTTCTACAGATACTTCTTTTCAAAGTCCTCTGCACGCATTGGCTTACCATAATAATAACCCTGAATATACTGCACCTTCATGCTGCGGAGCTTCTCCACCTGTTCCGTTTCCTCTACCCCCTCTACACAAATCCGTACTCCGATGGTCTCTGCCAGTTCTGATACCATCTTTACAAAGGCCTCTGAATACTCATCTTTTCCAATGTCAATGATAAAGCAGCGGTCTATCTTGATAATGTCAATCGGCAGCTCACGGATATGGTTCAAGGAAGAATAGCCTGTTCCAAAATCGTCCAGTGCAACCTTTACGCCAAGGCTCTTGATATCCGAAAGAATCTTCTTCATACGCTTCATATCGTTAATTGCAAGGCTCTCTGTTACTTCAAGGGTAAGGTTTGCCGGATCCATCTTTGTCTCTTCCAACACTTCCCTGACTTTTTCTTTCATATCATTCTGCAATAGCTGTACCACCGAAAGATTTACATTGACATGATACTCCGGATGTCCCATGTCATTCCAGTATTTACAACGGCGGCAGGCTTCTTTCAATACAAAGCTTCCGATTGGATTGATAAGTCCTAAATATTCTGCCAGTGGAATAAATTCAGACGGGGAAATCATCCCCATTGCCTCAGAATTCCAGCGGATAAGTGCCTCGGCTCCACTACATGGGTCTCCCGGTCTGGAAATATCCACAATCGGCTGATAATACACCTCAAATTCCTGGCAGGAATTTGTAGTGGCATAACGCATATTCTTCTCTAAATCAAGCCGCTTAAAGGATGTTGCTTCTACATTTTCATCATAGAATTCTATACGGTTTTTACCGTCCTTTTTGGCTTCGTATAAAGCAATATCTGCTTTTTTGATTAATTCCTGTACATTGTCTCCGTCATCCGGGAAGCATACCACCCCCATACTCATGGTACAGTAGTAATCTCCACCTTTTAAGAACCATGGCTTGGAGAAAATATTCCTAATCTCTGTTAAAATCTCATCCAGACGCTGATATTCTTCCTGATTAACAATGATGATAAACTCATCACCACCCATGCGGTAGCAGGTAGATTCCAGTCCGGTCACTCCCCGCAGGCTTCTTGAAATCGTCTGCAGCAGAATATCCCCATACTGATGTCCCAGACCATCATTAATATGCTTAAAGTCATCCAGGTCAATATAGCAGAGTGCTCCCTTGCCACCCTGTTCCCTGGCTTTCTGGATATAGATTTCCACATCATGCTCACAACGCATTCTGTTATAAAGTCCCGTCAGGAAATCATTATTCGCCTGGCGTTCAATCTTCTGCTGATAAAGCTTTTTATCCGTCACATCATAAACCGTCAGCAGCATAACCATTCTGCCATCCACCCAGTTAATCTGGGTATGATAAATGTCAAAATACCGGTTATCCTCTTTGGAATAATATTCTACAAAATTGCCGTTTCCATAACGTTTATTACCGGAACGGAAAATCTCATCCTGCTGCTTTTCAAACCGGTCATCTGCAAATAACCTGTGAAACTGCTGGTTCGTATAAAGAATCTTCTCCGAAAGCATATCCCTTACACAGATTCCACAGCCTACATTTTCAAGGATTGCCTCTAAGGATGCATAAGAACTTGCCAGCGAATTCTTTGTAATCCGCTTAATCAAAATACTCTGCACAATCTGTTTTACTTCATTTAAAAATTTAATATCGGAAACATCCCAGATACGGCGTTTCCGCAGTTCAAAGAAGCATAAATACATGGCAGCTTCCCCGTTAATCTCTATTGGCAGGCTGATTGCCGCCTGAATATTCCATTTTTCAAAAAACTGTGCAAATGCGGGCGGCAGTAAGGAATCTGCTGAAATCATATAAGGCTTGCCATTGGTAAAAGGAAATTCTGAAGTGGAAATGCCCTGGCATTTTGCAATCAATGCATCCTCTTTCTCCAGACAGCATTCACTTATCATATCCGCAGTCTCGCCATCCCGGTTAATACGGAGCAATGCTGCATTACTGATTTTCAGATAATTGCATACATCTGTCAGAATTTCGTCTGCAATTTTGGAAAAGCCATTTTCACTCTCCAGCATTTTCACGATAGAAGTCATGACCTCTGTACGCTGTAATTCTGTCTTAATCTGCTCCTGGATTTCCCTGTTTTTGGCAAATGCTTCCTGTGCCAGAAGCTCATCCAACTTTGTAGCAAAATACTGTTTGGATATATAGGTTAAAAAATCAAGTGAATTGTAATACTGCTTTGTCGTAGTCTTCTGGATATTCTCCGGAATCTCCTGTTCTGGTGCGGCTATATCAGAAAGCACACCAATGACAATCCAGATTGCTGCAATCTTACCGCCTACACGGATTGCAACACCGCTCATTTTCAAATAATCTTCTTCCAGCGGTTCTTCCACTACATCTTCCATCTCAGAGGTAATCAGTCTGTTCAACAGCACAATATGGCGTGCCATACCGACTTTTTCATGAATATAATTCAGTTCTTCCTTGGAACCATACGCCTTGGTCACAACCCCCTGCATCTGGCTTAAGCATACACAATATAAATTATTGCAGGCACAGAAACGGTCCTGTAATCCCTGAAGCACTCTTCCGTCGAGTAATTCCGCTCCAAACATCAACTCATTACTCCCCTGCATGTCCAACTTCTGCTTCATTTTTGTTACCCCTTTTTACCGACTATAAATAAATAAAAACCTTCTTTTTCCCGTATACAGAACTCGTCTATCAGACGATATTCCATATGTCTCCGCAGCTGTTTCTTTACAAAGCCGCCCTCATTGGAATATAAAATCATATGACCACCATTTTTCAGGAATTTTCCTGCACAATCAAAGAACTGACTGTAAAAGGCATCCTGTTCTTCTCTTGTTTTTTTCCCTCGCAATGGCATATTGCAAATGATTTCATCAAACAGATATTTATGTGTAAAATCAAAAAAATCACGATTAATATAATTAATCTGCCTTCCTGCCGCTTTGGCATTCTCTCTTGCCTTTATCACAGCCTCTCCGAAAATATCCAGTCCGTACATATCTCCCGCCGGCACCAGAAGGTCACGCTCCATTAACATGGTACCAACTCCGCAGCACGGATCTAATACCTGTGCACCCTTTTTCAGATAAGGTTCTGCCAGTTTCATAAATAATGCTGCATTTGCCGGATGGATGGATGCTGCAACTGCTTCCTTCCGGTAAGAAAATCTCCGCATTGGAATCGTAAATAATTTACAGGTTGGATATAATGTGCCATCCGCATTCTTCGTAAGCCGCAATTCTATTTCATAGTCATCTACCGTATTTAACAGCTGATGTCCGGTTAAATCTTCTAATGCCGCTGCCGCTTTCCGGATAAAGCTTCCTTTTTCTTCCGGTGCAATGCCCCTTACTTCCATGCGGAAGCGAAATGGTGGATTGCCCTCATGCAGCCTGTTTAATAACTCCATCAGATTTGATTTTGCATATGCCTCTGCTACCGCTTCCGGTTCTGCCGCAATCCGGTGTCCCCCGGACAACAGCAGCAGCATCTCCCGGAAAGTACGAATCTTTATCACATCCCTAAGATGTGTTGTCTTTACTTTTACACCTGCAGGGACCAGCACCGGACGATCTTTTTTTATCTGTTCTGCCGTAATCTCACGATATGCAGGATTGGTTGTCAGAAGCACTTCTACCTCTTCTTCATATCCAGTAAAACGATGCTTCTTATTCTGGTTCAGCCCACCTAACAATTTATCCAGAGCATGCAGTTCTTCCGTTCTGTGCTTCTTTTCGCTTTCTGCCGGAACTTCTGCTAACAATTCCTTGTAACGCTTCCCGAATGCGTCCTGATAAATCTCTATATCAAGTCCATTCATTGCAGTAAGATAAGAACTTTTCACAAAGCGTGTATTCTCCCTCTGGTATGCCTCAAACAGTGCTTTTGCCGCCCCTGATTCATTTGTCTCACCCAGAATAAGTGCTGCATTTTTCCGGATTTTAGCATCTTCGGAACTCAAAAAAGCATACAAAACCGGATGCGTTGCATGGTATTCTTTCCATTCCTTCAATGCATCCTGATTTTTTATGCTTTTCTTTAATTCTATCAGATTTTCACGTATATTCGTCTCTTCGGCCAGTGCCTTACAAATCTCTTCTAACATGTTTTTCCTTCTTACAACCAGTGGACTTTTCGTCTCTCCACTATCAATGATTTAATATTACTTGAAATCAGAAGATTTGGCAAGACTTACTCCTTGTCATTTTTTAGATTTTCCGGGGCAACTCCATTCTTTTCTATATAATCTGCCACATCCACTTTAAACTGTTTCCAGGCATCCTCATGTTCCACATAATATTTCGGACAGTTTTTTCCGGTTACGTCATAATGACGGATGACATCATCCATGGTCAGATCATATCTGCCACAAAGCCATGCCACCAGATGCACTAATGTCTGGTAGGTGGCATCGTTGAATCTTCCGGTATCGTCCGGGATACAGCATTCGATGGAAATAGTATCATTGTTCCTGTCATTGGATGCATAGGAAATCTCTTTGCATGGGATGCATTGAATCAGTTCACCATCCAGTCCGATGACAAAATGACTGCTGGCATGTGTTTCATGGCTGTCCTTTAAGCCTTCAAAATAATCACGGTTCTGCTGTGCTGTGGTTCCCGGATTTGCAGTATAATGCACCACAATGCCATTTACCTGATCAATTGCAAGTCCCGGTCTGGAATAATCATTTATCGTAAGAAGCTGCACATCATAATCCGGCGGATTTTCTACCACTTTGGTAATGGCTGCCGGCACATCTGCTGCTGCCAAATGTTTTCCCCTTATCCATCGGAGCAATTTCCCACCTAATACAAATATGAAAATTACTACAAGCGCAATTCCTAAAAGCAGCAGCATTCTCTGAATCCGCACCTGCTGCTGTCTTCTTCTGCGCCGGTATTCTGCTGCTGTATGTGGTTTCTCATATGTATATTTTTTTCTTCCTGTTTTTCTCTTTCCTCTTCCGGTCTGTCTCATTTATTTTTATCTGCTCCTATATGCGTTATCTGTTATTTCATTCCTTATCATCATACACCAAATGTTCCTTACATTTTATTAACAAAAACTTAATTTTCTTTTATAGTAATTTTACACAATTTTTTCACATCTTTTTTGTTGACATTTACCAAAGGTAAGTATATAATACTAAACGAACAAAGAGGTTTGTTCAGATAATAAATTGCATAAGGAGGGATTTGTATGTTCTTAGAGCAGGATGCAGTGCTGGGTCTTTCCAGGTTCGTAGCAAAATACGAAGCATATGTAAGAGAGATGAAAGCACAGAAGAAAGAACCTGTTACCATGTTAGCTTATCTGGTAGAAATGGTTCAGTAGACCAGTTGACCAAACGGCGCTTCATAGCCGCCGCTTTCCGTCACTGGTCTTTTTTTTTGTTCTTTTTTTCTCACTCTTTTGGAAATAACAAAACACAAATGGAATGCTGATGATTGCAGTCAGCCCATCTGACAACGCCTGCGCAATCTCCACTCCCGCCAGCCCGATCCATTCCGGTAGAAGGAAAATCAACGGAAGAAATACAATTCCCTGACGGCACGCTGATAGAAATGCCGCCTTCCCCTGCTGCCCGATTCCCTGAAACAGCATATTACTTAAAATTCCTATGGGAATCAGCGGAAAAATCAGGCACTGGCTTCGAAAAGTAAAACTGCCGATTCGTGCTGCCATATCTTCTTTTAAAAAGAAGCTCATGGTCATCGGAGCGAAAAGGAATCCTGCCAGACCGATTCCTGCCGCCGCTATGATGCTGCTCCATAAAGTAAAAATAAATGCCTGCTTTAACTTTTTTTTATTTTCAGCTCCAAACTGATACCCTGCCACCGGCTGAAAACCCTGACCATATCCGATAAAAAGGCTGAAAAATACCATAAATAACCGTCCGTCTACAGACATTGCTGCTACTGCCGCATCTCCATATCCTACCGCCTGCCGGTTTAACAATACGGCTGCCACGCTGGCAAATCCCTGCCTGCAAAGCGACGGCAGACCATTTTTTATAATGCTACCATAGTCCTTTATTTTGAAAAAATTTTTACTTTGTTTCTTTCCATTCAGTTTCATTCTGCCATGCCAGAAACAGCCTCCCAGTACCATCGCTGCCGCTGCCTGTCCGATAAATGCCGCTAATGCGGCTCCTTTTACTCCAAGATTTAAGACAAACAGAAACACCGGTGTCAGTATAATATCAAGAATTCCACCGGTTACCATTCCTGCCATGGATGCTTTCGCCCTGCCTTGCGCCCTAAGAAGCGTACCAAGTACCAGTGTCTCTATGGTAAAGGGTGCCGACAGCAATACAAAGAGGGCATATTCCCTTGCATATGGAAGCAGCTCTGTTGTTGCACCGGAAAGCTTCAGCAAAGGTGTCAAAAAAATCAGACCTGCCCCCAGACTTATAAGTCCAAGCAGCAGCCCTGACATAATTGCCGAATTTGCAATCTGCTCTGCCTGCTCTTTTTTTTTCTTTCCAAGGAGCCTTGAAACAAGGCTTCCCGCTCCCATGCCAACAGTATAGCCCACTGCCTGTATCCATGCCACCAGTGCAAATGTAATTCCGACCGCTCCGGTTGCCCTGCTGCCAAGTCTTGTTACAAAGAAGGTATCCACGATACTGTAAGCAGAAATTACCAGCATACTAAGTACCGTAGGTACCGCCAGTGACAAAATCACACGATGCACCGGTTCTGTTTCCATCCTCTGTTCCAGGCTCTTATTCTCCATGAGTGCCCTCACTGTCTGATGGAACATATTTATATCCGACTCCGTGCACCGTTATGATATAACGCGGCCGTCTGGGATTCTTTTCAATTTTCTTCCGGATACTCTTAATATAGGAATCTATGGTTCTGTCATAGCCATCAAAGGCATCCTCTAACGCATAAGTAATCAACTGGTTTCTGCTATATACCCGGTGGGGAGATTTCACCATGGTATATAAAATTTTATATTCATTAGGTGTCAGATGAATCTTTTTCCTGCCTCTTCTGATACAATGATTGTCTACTTCTAAGATGCAGGCCGTTCCAATTTCAATCTGACTTCCTGCCCGCCTGTCTTCTTCGTATACAATGCGATAGCCCTCTTCTAAAAGCTGCTGGCAGAGTTCCTGGGGCATCCTTCCTTCTGACTCCTGAATGATAATGGTTCCCTTTGTTCCCATATATCTTCTATCCTTCCTGCTACAATCTTTTCTACTAATTTATACTCTTTTCTATTGTAGTCAGTATCTCCACGGATAAAAATTTTTATTCTCTTTATACAATTCTTCGGATAGAAAGAATCGTCCGGTAGCCTGCATTTGATACTTTAATTCCGGTCTTTGCTGAACTTGCATGCACAATCTGTCCGTTTCCGATATAGATTCCGATATGACCGGAATACCAGATTAAATCTCCCGGCTGTGCCTCTGCCAAAGATGACACTGCGCTTCCGCAGGCTCCCTGCTCACCGGAGGTTCTTGGCAGATTAATTCCAAAATTCCTATATACACTCTGCACGAAGCCGGAACAATCCGCCCCATTTGTAAGACTGGTTCCACCATATACATATGGATTTCCTACAAACTGCAATCCATAATCTGCAATCTGCCTACCTAAACTGGCATCAGATGCAGACGCCCCTGTTCCGCTGTTTCCGGATGCAGCATTTCCAGATGTTGAAGCTTTAGATGTTGCATTCCCTGCTGTTGTATGATTGGTGCTCTGCTTCGCTGCTGCCTTCTTTTGTGCTGCTGCCTGCTGCTCTGCCGCTTTTCTTCTGGCTTCTGCTTCCTGTGCCGCTCTTCTTGCGGCTTCTTCTCTTGCTAACCGTTCTGCTTCTTCCTGAATGGATTCTGCATGGGGATATTCCATATAGGTTTCTACATAATCTGCTGCTACATAGCCCTCCCCTTCCTCTGCATCAACCTTTAACCAGCCATCCAGTGTCTCTGTCACCGTTAGTATATCGCCTCCCGGTACCAGTCCTAATACGGCGGCCTCTGTGGATGCTTCCGTACGCACTTTTAAAGTTGTTGTAGTTACCCGGGCAAGCTGTGTGCCAATTTCTTCCGCAAGTGCTCTTGCTTCTTCTCCCACACAGACATATTCTGCACTGACATATCCGCTGACTGAACCGGAAGTAATATAATACCAGCCCTCTTCTGCCGCCTCTATCACACCTACCGTATTACGGTAAAGTTTTCCAAGCACTTCTCCTTCTGTAGACGGTTCTTTTCGAATATTCACATAATTCGGTGCGATTGCAACCGCAAGTTCCGGCTGGTCTGCTGCCGGCATTTCCTCTTCTGCATTTCCAAGTGAAAGTTCTGCCACATCATTTATTTCTGCTTCGCCTGCTGCTTCACCTTCTACCAGTTCACCAGCTCCTGTCTGTATCTGCTGCAGTGCATACTGCTCAGATAAAATGCGCTGCTCATTCAGTGCCCGGATTACGCCTGCACCGGATGCAGCTGGTGTCTCCATGGCATTGACATTGGTCCATAATGAAGTTGTGGTTGTCAGGATTGCGGCTGCAAGCCATAATTTTTTTACTGTTTTGTATTTCATATCTGTCTCCTTACCTATGTAATCATCAGGTATTGCAGAAGAAATATTTTATTTATTTTTGCTAAGTTGCAAAATAGCCAGGCAGGCCGGCAAATGCAAAGACCGCATCATAACTGCAAGGGGCACTAAGAATTTCGGATTGTATTCTTTTTATCCGGCAACCGACGCAAATTCACATCCATGTTCATCTGCGCCTCGCCGGTACTTCCATGTACCGGCGTTGCCTGTTCCCATACGAAATTCCAAGTGCCCCTAACAGCCATGAAAATGCCTTCGCACTTTGCCGGACTGTCTGGCTATTGTTCATTTTCTAAAATAAATTCAAATAATTTTCTCTTCTCGCAATTTCCTATGTAATCATTCGCAAGTTGTTACGAACTTGTTACATCTTATTACATAGATATGGAGATAGTGTGGAGATGGAAGGATTACCTTCGTCAAATACAAATTAGTCAAGTACGATTGACTAAATCATACTTGACTAATTTTCATCACACGGAAATACAATTCCGGCATCCGCTCTTGCCCGGGTCAGTATCCGGCTGACCGCAAGGCTGTGGTCGAGCATTTCGTAGCAGGTTGCAGTGTCCTTTGATGCTATCTCATTTACAAAGGAAACAAACTCTGCATACATCCGGTGTGCATCTCCATTTCCATCATAGGATACCTCTCTTCCATCCCGGTAATGGATGGTCACTGCGCCGCAGACATTACACGGGCTGTTCTGGGCAATGTAGCCTTCGCTTCCTTCAATGCGATATTCCGGCTGTCCCTGACAGTCCTTTGCGCCTATTGCAACTGCCTGAAAGCCGGGATAAGATAAAATTGCAACACCGCTGGTGTCAATTCCTTTTTCCGTGTTTGCGGTATAATGCACAGACTGCGGTTCTCCAAACAAGCCTTCTAAATACTGGATATTATATAAGTTTAAATCCATCAAAGCTCCACCTGCCTGCTTTGCATCAAAAACAGGAATGTTTTCTCCATTCTGGAAACGGTCATATTTTCTGGAATATTGGCTGAAATTGCAGACTGCCATTTTAATTTTGCCAATCGTCGGTAACTGCTCTTTGATAAACTGATAGTTCGACTGATACCGTGTGGTAATAGCTTCAAATAAAAATACTCCCTGCTTCTTTGCAAGGGCACAAAGCTCCTCTGCCTGTCTTTCATTGGCTGTCATGGGTTTTTCTACAATAACATGTTTTCCACGAAGAACTGCTTCTTTTGCCATTTCAAAATGCCAAAGATTTGGCACAGCGATGTAGACGGTATCAATTTCCGAATCCAGAAGTTTTTCATAATCACTTACTGCAAGCTTCATCTGATACTGTTCTTTTAGTTTTTCTGCTTTTGCTTCACTGCGCTTTGTTCCACAAATTCCATAGCAGGAAAGCCCTTTTACCTGCTGCAATACCGGAAGTACTTCTTCTACGATAGTTCCTGTTCCTACGATTCCAAGCTTCATTTCTTTTCTTCCTTTCCACGGATATACGGGTCTCTGTAATAAGATATGACAAGCTGTATACACATCAGGCACCAGATAACCGGCTCACAGATAATTACACCAAAATATTTCAAGATTGGGATAAACAATAGAACAAATGCAATTTTTCCTACCATCTCTATCATGCTTGAAACCAGTGGCACTACCTTTTTACCAAGTCCCTGTAACACATTTCGAAGTACCAGCAGAATTCCAAGAACCGAATAAAACGGTGTATTCCAGCGGATATATCTGACACCATTTTCAAGAACTACACTTTCGGATGAGCCGGAGAGCAATGCAATCAGGGAAGGTGCGGCAAATGCAACCATAACGGTAATAAATACTGCCCAGCCAACAGACAGTATCATGGCATACCGTACTACCTTAAGGATACGGTCACGCTGGTCTGCTCCCCGGTTCTGGGATACAAAGGTTGCTGTTGCCATTGCCAGTGGCATTAATGGCAACGAACAAAAACTGTTTAATTTTCGTGCTGCTGTATGTCCCGCAATAATCAGATAACCCAGCTGATTGATAGCATATTGCAGGATTACTGTTCCTGTAGATACAATAGCTAACATAAAGCCCATGGAAAGCCCCTGGCCTGTCAGTTCCCGGTAAAGTGGTCCATCTACTTTAAAATGCTCCCGTGCCGGTATTAAAATCTTACATTTTTTCATAATATAAATGGCACATAATACTGCAGAAATTCCCTGTGCTACCACCGTTGCCACTGCTGCACCGCGGATTCCCATCTGAAACTGTGTAATAAAAAGAACATCCAGTACAATATTGATAACGGACGAAATAATCAGAAATGCCAGCGGCATAAAACTGTTTCCAATTGAACGAAGCAATCCGGACAACAGATTATATGCAAACATTACTCCAACACAGATTGTTACAATATAAATATAAGAATAGGATTCCTCAATGATTTCTGATGGTGTATGTAACAAGACCAGAAGCGGACGAAGTCCAATCTGTGCAATCAGCATTACACCAACCGTCACCGCTGCTCCAATTACCAAAGAGCCTGCAACTGCACGCTTTAACAAGTCTTTATCTCCTACACCAAAGCTTCTTGCCACTACCATGCTAAGTCCATTTCCAAACCCCAGTGCAAATCCTACCAGCAGTTCATAAACCGCTGCACATGCACCGATTGCTGCCAGCGATTCATCACCCAGAAAATGGCCTACTATCATGGTATCTGCCGCATTATAGAGCTGCTGAAATAAATTGGAAATAATAAGTGGAATTGCAAATAAAATCAAAGATTTTAAAATATTACCCTTTAATAAATCTGTTTTTGTATGCATCCTTTTAACCTCATCCTTTTCATATCCTTATTTCAACTCCTGCAATACATCATCATATACCTTCTGAAAAGGAAGTCCTCTCTCTCTGCATACCTCCCGGATGGATTCATACTCCGGAGTAATACGCACTTCTCCTTCACCCTCACATATTTTAACCGCCACCTCACCATAGGAGGTCTGCCGCTTTTCTGTCCTTCTTGGCAGAATCGTCCGCACCATTTCTACATAGCGGATTCCAATGGTTGTTGTCTCACGAAATATAATTGCTTCTAATTTTTCCCGGTCTTCTTTCTTGCAGATTACTGTCAACTGATATGCCGGGCGGTTTTTCTTCATATAGACCGGTATATAATGGACATCTCTTGCGCCATTTTCCAATAAAAGCTCCATAGCATAGCCCAGTACTTCTCCGGTACAGTCATCGATATTACATTCCAGTTTTAAAATAGAATCACTTTCATAGACCGGTTCTTCTGTTTCCAGCAACAATGCCCGGAGCAGTCCCGGCCGCTTATAGTCCCGCTTTCCGGCGCCCAGTCCGTTTCCCACAATCCGGTAACATTCCGGCAGCTCTCTTGACGTACAGATAGCCGCTGCAATTGCCGCCCCTGTCGGAGTCACATATTCTCCCGGTTCACCGATTTTTCCAAGCAGGATTCCATATTCCATCACTATGTTAGTCACTGCCGGAACCGGAACCGGCAGGATTCCATGCTGACAGCGCACCGTTCCTTCCCCTTCCCACAGGGCAGGAATAATGACCTCATCTACTCCAAGATTATCAACACAAACTGCCGCTGCAATAATATCTACGATTGAATCCAAGGCTCCCACTTCATGAAAATGTACTTCTTCCACCGGAACACCATGGGCTTTTGCTTCCGCTTCTGCTAAAATCCTAAATATTTTCTTAGCAAGTGTCCTGGCACTATCAAGCATATTCGTGCCATCGATGATGGAATAAATTTCCGTCAGACCGCGGTGTTCGTGATGATGATGTTCCCCATGGGTATGTGATTCTTCCGAATGGGAATGCTCTCCATAGGTATGTGATTCTTCCGAATGGAAATGCCCTCCATGTGCGTGCGATTCTTCCTTCCCATATAAATACTTCATATCATGATCATGATTCTCATGGGCGGCATCTAAGATGACCTTAAAATCACATGCCGACAGGACCGCCTTTTGTACCCTGCTGATTGCAATCCCAAAGCCGGATACCGGAATGCTCCTTAAAACAGTTTCTAAGACTTCTCTGTCTGCTCCTGCATCCAGTAAAGCTGCCACTACCATATCACCACTGATTCCAGTATGGCAGTCCAGATATAAACTACGCTTCTTCATCATGTACCCCCAGTCTGTTTATCTGTGTTGCAAGATAGCCTGCACCATAACCATTATCAATATTTACCACTGCAACACCATTGGCACAGGAATTAATCATGGTAAGCAATGCAGAAATGCCTCCCATATTCGCTCCATAGCCTACGGAGGTTGGTACACCGATTACCGGCCTGCTTACCAGTCCGCCTAAAACACTTGCCAGTGCTCCTTCCATGCCAGCCACTGCAACAACACAGTTGGCTTTCTGGATTACCTCAAGCCGTGAAAGGAGACGGTGAATTCCACTGACTCCCACATCATAAATACGTTCCACATTGGCTCCGAAAAACTCTGCCGTCTGCGCAGCCTCTTCTGCCACTGCAATATCTGCCGTTCCAGCCGTACATACCGCTATCAGTCCACTGCGTTTTTTATCCTTTTTTTCAATTTTTAATATATGAGAAACAGGGTCATAGGTAACCTGCGGTAATTCCTTGTGCAACAGCTCATACTGTGCCAAAGATGCCCTGGTTCCCATGACCTCGCCCTCATCCTTGTATATTCTCTGAAAGATTTCAAGAAGAAACTCATCCCGTTTTCCCTGACAGAATACCACTTCTGCAAAACCGGAACGCATTTTCCGATGGCTGTCTATCTTTGCATAACCCATCTCTTCAAACGGTTCCCTTTTAAAAAACTGCTCCGCTTCTTCTACGGTCATCTTTCCGCTTTTCACCTGTTCTAATACTTCATGCGCTTCCATTCTGACATCCTTCCAATCTTTTCCCCCTGCCGGACTTTCGTCTCGACTCCTTTATTGGAATTATACACAATATCTGCGTCCAGTTCTACCCTGTCTTTTTCCAGGCACAAAATTACCGTAGAACCGCCAAATTCAAATTTACCTTTTTCTTCTCCACGGTGCACCGGGCAGTTTTCTTTCTCATTACAGATTCTGCCTACCATAAGTGCGCCCACTTCCATCATTAAAATATTGCCAAAATGCTGACTTTTCAGCACAGAAAATTCTCTGGTATTTTCCTTATAAATCGGATATATTTCTCCCGCCAGCGGATTGACCGTATGAAAAACACCCGGAATCCTATAGATGTACCCCATTCTGCCATCATCCACAAAGCTGTAATGATGATAATCATCTACCGTCAGACGGAAAATACAAAGGGTTCCGCCCTCATAATGACGGGCGATTTTCCTGCTGCGGAAAAGGCTCTCCATGGTATATTCCGTATCCTTGACGCGGACTTTTCCCTCTGCTGTAATGGGATATATACTGAGCCTGCTGTCGCAGGGTGCACAGAAATTCTCCTTAACACGGTCAAATTTCCGGTGTCCCGGCTTGACTTTCCTGGTGAAAAAATCATTATAGGAACGGTATTCCCGTTCCTCATAATCTGTCATATCTATATGATTCTTTTTTATAAATGGTGCAATTGCAGCCTTTGATACCGGCTGGTTCAAAAGGAATCCACCTGCTTTGGAAACAAAAGGTTTCACCAGAATTCCAAGTAAAATTCTTCCGGCAGCAGTCTCATACAATGCCTTTAACACTCTGCCCTGTGCTGCATTCTCACCAATTTCATTTCCCTTCCGGTCTACACAACGCATCTTCGTTTCCTCCTCATTTTTCCTCATCACAGGAAATGTTACACAATTTCTACCTCATCAGACGGTCTAAAATGGAATTCTCCAGTCCCGGAAAGCACAGTGAAATATGATATTTTGAGAATAAGAAGATTGCAATTACTGCACATGCCACAAGGATAACCAAAACTGCAAGAAATGCATTAGATGGCTTTCTCAATTTAAAATCTACAATAAATAATGTGCCAACTACTGCCAAAACAAAGAGTAGTAACACACTGAATTCACGCTCCGCAATTACAAAGTTCAGCATAAATGCCAGTGGCAGTACGATTGCCATCGTTGTAATCGGCAGTCCGTGATAATATTTATTGGCACCCTCTTCTACTCTCTGGCGGTTGGTTTCCAACACATTGAAGAATCCGAGTCGAATCACGGAGCAGACACAATAATATGCCAGAACAATAGTTCCAAGAATACCTCTTACGCCAAGCACATAACAGATTACTGCCGGGAACGCACCAAAGCAGACTACATCGCAAAGGGAATCAATCTGAACGCCAAATAATTTTTCATCATCAGTACGGTTCTTTTTGGTTCTTGCAATCTTTCCATCAAACATATCAAATAATCCGGATAATGCCAGACAGATAATCGCTGTTCTGTAATGTCCTCCAATTGCCTGAGTAATTCCAAAAACAGAACACATCAGACTAATATATGTAAGTACTACTGTATAATCATAAAAACCTATCATTTTCCTTCTACCTTTCTTCTCTCTTCTGTTTACGCGGTCTTCCTATCGTAAAATGTGCTACGGCTGTCATAACCGCGCTTAAAATCAATTCTGTGTAATAACTGAGTCCCCTGCTTACCACCATCGCCGGCAATGTCAGTGTGCCGCAGATTGGTGCAAAAATAGATAAAAACAGTGATTCACTGATTCCCATTCCTCCCGGTAACGGAAGCATATCCACCGCAACGGAAATCATTCCCTGTAATACAACAATGGTTACCATCCCTGTTCCATCGATTCCGAAGGAACGGCAGGTCAGATATGTTACAAAAAAGAGTAACAGTCTTTGTACTACGGTAATCAAAAATGCATTGGTTACGACCAATTTATGGGTACGGAAATATCCTGCCACATCCTGATACTGCTTCATGGCATTCGCCATTTTTTCCCGGTAATACTCAGTACGTTTCATCAGATGAATTTTACCAAGCCCTCTTATGATGGCATCCATCATATTAGCTGCCAGTGTCGGATGGAAAACCAGAAACATCATAAATGCCACACAAAAGACATTTAATAAAAGTCCCAGATAACACCATCCCAGTACAGGTTCAAGATAATGCATAATCTGTGCCGGACGAATGATTACAACCAATGTGCCGAGTACCACAAGTACCAGCTTATAGGTAATGGTTACAATCATTAAAACCAGTGTCGATACCGGTATGGACAGCTTATCCTTTTTCATATAATAAATCTGTGCCGGCTGTCCTCCGGTTGCCGATGGTGTAATACAGCTGAAAAAGAATCCAACAAAGGAATACAGGAAACAATGCATAAGCTTTATCTTCTGCCGGATGCTTCGCATCATATAATATATGATAACAGATTCACTGCAGATAAAGAATACCACGCAGACCACCGCAACAAGCCAGTACCGGTAATCCGTATTCCGGATATAGCCGAACAATTCACTTAAATCCTGTCCATGAAAGATTGCATATATGGTAATTGCAAATACGGTAATAAGAAAAACTGCATTCAGTATTCCTTTTTTCTTACTCATCATAATGCTTCACCCCGAATATCTTTCTTCCGATTTTATCAAAAACTTTCATTACCGGACGGTACATTCCGGTATGCTTTGATACAAACCAGCAGAATTCTGCCAGAAAAATGCCTGCTACCAGGTCAATCATATAATGCTGTTTGGTAAACTGGGTGGATGCACAAATCAATGCTGCCATCACAAAAGAACATCCTTTGTACCAGCCCGGTATCTTACGGCTCTTTCTTACTCCGATGAAGCAGAACCAGCTTACCAGACAATGGATGGATGGAAAGAGATTCGTCGGTGCATCCGATGCATAGATAAAACGCACCAGCCAGCTACAGAAATCATGCCCTGTCACTTCCGGTCTGATATTCGTGGTTGGAAGCAATATAAAGAAGATACAGCAGATTACTCTTGACAACATATCCGCTGTTGCAAAACGGAAAAATGTTTCCTTATCTTCTCTCGATACCAGAATATAATTGATTATACTGAATGCAAAAAATAAAACATACAGAATAATCCACTCTTTTACAAAAGGAATGCTCCTGTCCAGATTGCTGGTCAGGTCATAATGCTTTGCATTTGCCATCAGCCTCTGGGTGCCCCAATAAATAATGGTATTAAAAATGGCACACCATGCCAATGGCAGTGGTCCGTATGATGGTATCCATTTTGCTATGTATTTTTGATAAAATTTTCCCAACTTTGTCTCTTCACACATAATTTTCTAACTTTCTATTTTTTCCGACTTAATAATCATATTCGATTTTCCTTTAAATCACAAGCAGATATTCCCGGTGTTTATTAATATTTCCTTAATTTTGTTTTATTTTAAGCAGCTTTTTTCAGATTCTCCCTTTTCAGATAATATCCACCATACGAAGCCCTTTCGGATAATGATTCTTCATGATTCCACCTGCCAGCTTGCCCCAGCCGATACTGTAGCCATCTACGCAGATTAAATACCAGCCCTTTTCTCCTCCCCATGAAAAAGTCTGTCCCATCAGATACTGTCTGATTTCCTGACTGCCAGAAGAAAGCATGGCAACATGAAATGCCTCTTGTGGCTGCATGGCAAGTGCCAGTGCATGGGATGGTTCAAAACGATTCTTTTTTAAGGTGCCAAGATGCAGTCCCGGCCGTAATACCTTCAGCCCCTTTAAAGCAGGAAATCCTTCCGGCATCAGATAGAGCTGCTCTCCAAATTTAAGCAATGCTCCCTGAGGTTTTTCTTTTAAATTCTCTTTTACAAAAGAAAGATATTCCGGGCAGTCTTTTTCCTTTATGCCCTTTTCCGTCAGTCCAAAGCCGCCATAACCTTCGTCTGCTTTCGTTATCACTGCTGCAAAATGTCCTTCGCCTTCGATTTTATGCGGAAACAGTCGGATGCAGCCTTCTTTGTCATGAATGAAGCCTTCACTGTCAATTCCTTCTGCAATCTGGCAGTCCGGATGACGTTCTAAGAAACGGTGCACGCTCCCTTCATCCTCTTCTGGTGCAAAGGTGCAGGTGGAATATACCATCCTGCCGCCGGGTCTTAACATCTCATACGCACAGTCTAAGATGCCGTCCTGCCGGTTGGCACACAGCTTCACATTGTCAAGGCTCCACTCATTTCCGGCCTCTTCATTCTTCCGGAACATGCCTTCCCCGGAGCATGGTGCATCCACCATGATTTTATCAAAGCAGTCTGGGAAACGCTCTGCCAGCTGCTCCGGTGTCTCATTTAATACCAGTGCATTTTTAATTCCCATCCGCTCAATATTTTCAGATAAAATCTTCGCTCTCGCCGAATGAATCTCATTACAGATTAAGATTCCTTCCCCTTTCATAGCTGCCGCAATCTGGGTACTCTTTCCACCGGGAGCTGCACAGAGGTCTAAGATGATATCCCCCGGCTGTGCCTTAAGACATTCTGCCGGTACCATTGCCGACGGCTCCTGAATATAATACACTCCGGCATTGTGATAAGGATGTTTTCCCGGACGAATCTCTTTTCCATAGTAAAAACCGGTCTCACACCATGGAACCGGTTTTAGCTTCCAATCTGTCTGTTGTAAAAATTCTGATACACCGGTTTTCCCTGTATTAATCCGGAACGACTGCTGCCGCTCCTGCCCTAAGCTATCAAAAAATGCAGGATACTCTTCCCCTAACATTTCCTTCATTCTCTCTAAAAACTCTGCCGGGAAACTATTATTTTCCTGTTCTGAATGCATCCGTATTTCTCCCTTCATCCACTTGCAGTAATCCGTAGAGTAACGGTTTTAGCTGGAATTCTTCGCACATGGCATCCACTTCTTTTAAAAGCTTCTGCTTATGCTCCTTTGAAATCTTTGCCTTTCTCGCCCGGATCAGAAGATTCTTTGGCGTATGGGACAAATCCACAAATTCTAAGACCTGGCTCTTATATCCGCAGCACTCTAAGAGGTTGGCACGGATTGCATCCGTTGTCAGTGCTGCAAAACGCTCTTTGATAATGCCATAACGGGTCATCAGATGTAGCTTTTCGCTCTCCATCTGCTCATTTAATTCATGCTGGCAGCATGGCACGGAAAAAATCATTTCCGCATCCCAGCTGATGGCATTGTATAAGGCAAAATCCGTTGCGGTATCGCAGGCATGCAAAGATACTACAATATCCACCGGAAACGGTGCTTTGTAGCCATTGATATCTCCCAGTTCAAAATGCAGGGTGTCATATCCGTATTTTTTTGCTGCCTGATTACATTTTTCTATGACATCTTTCTTTAAATCCAGTCCTACAATCTCTACCGGAATCTTGCGCACTTCCGTAAAGTAGTAGTACATAATAAAAGTAAGATAGGACTTACCGCAGCCGAAATCAATGATATGAAGCTTCTCCTTTTTGCAGTCCTTCACATAATCATCGATGATTTCAACAAAACGGTTAATCTGCTTAAACTTATCATACATGGTGCGGACGATTTTGCCCTCTGCAGTAAAAATTCCCATATCCACCAACGGCGGAATGACCTTACCTTCTTCTAAGAGATAATTTTTCTTCCGGTTATGGGTTGCAGTCTCATTTACTGCATTCTGCAGCTTTTTCTTTTTATAAGACGGTACTCCTTTTTTGGATACCAGAAGAATATGCTCTGCTTCTATATCAAATCCATTGAGCTGGCGAAAATGATTCTGCATCAGTTCTTCCAATGCTGTCTCTAATTCTTCTACAGATAGATTCTCATGAAATACCTGCTTGTCCGTATATTTTTCCATCTGGAAAAAGGCTTCCTTTTTCTGTACGATAATTTTACGATACTCTTCCTGCTTTGTGGCAGGCTTACTGATAATCAGCTTCCTGCAGCTTTCTGCGATTGCTTCTATATACTCTCTCATTTCCATTATGCTTCTCTTAACTTTGCAATAATCTCATCTGCGATTGTCTCTGCACTCCTGCCGTCTGTTGCCACCGCAAGGTCTGCAACACTTTCATAACGGCTGCGGCGTTTCTCCATCAGTTCACGGATGTACTCCACATTCATATGGCCATTTAAAATCGGGCGGTCCTTGCTGTAGCGGACTCTCTCATAAATAGTTTCCGGTGTAGCAGATAACAGAACGATTCTGCCATTTTCTTTCATAAAAGATACATTTTCTTCCCGCAGCACTGCACCGCCACCGCAGGATACGATGACACCGTCTTTTTCTGAAATATCTTTTACAAGCTGTGTCTCCAAATCTCTGAAATGTGTTTCACCATACTGTGCAAAAATGTCAGAGATAGCCATTTTCTGCTGCTCTGCAATCATTTCATCCATTTCGCAAAGAGGAACATTTAATTTCTCTTTTAATACTTTTGCTATGGTGCTCTTTCCGGCTCCCATAAATCCAATCAGAAAAATATTCTCTGCCATTTTCTAATTCCTTTCCATATGTATGATTCCAAATATCGATTGAAATTCTTCTCTATTATTTTTACTGTCTATTGCTATTCTGATGTATGATTTCCAATATCCGCCGCAGTTCTTCTGCATCTATCTGTCCCGGTGCGCTGCTCTTTCCGGCTGCGCCAAAGGTAACTGCCGAGCCAAAGATTTCTCCGCAAAGACGGCTGATTAAGCCCTCCCCTGCCATAGACATGGTAATAACAGGTGTCTTCCCTGTTTCCTTCCAGCTTTCCGTTACCGTAAGCAGTGTTAAAACATCCTTGCTGCTTTGTGGCATAACGGCAATCTTTGGAATATCTGCGCCAAATGCTTCCATTTTCTGAAGTCTGGCAAGGAGTTCTTCTGCTGCCGGTGTTTTTTCAAAATCATGATTGGATGCAATGACTTTTACATGATTGCTATGTGCTGCCGCTACTACTGCCTTTACAACAGCATCCCCGGAAAATAATTCCACATCCACGCAGTCCACAAACCCGGATGCAATTGCAGCTTCATTTAAGCTTTGATATGCTCCGTCGCTTAAGGCAGCTTCTCCGCCTTCCCTGCTGCTTCGGAAGGTAAATAAAACCGGCAGTTCTCCCAAACATTTGCGAAGCTTTTCTAACAGTGCGACTACTTTTTTACTGTCTGCAGCTTCTTCATACCAGTCCACACGAAATTCCACCAGATCCGGTTTTGCAGCCTTCGCCCGCTCTGCGCCCTCTAATATTTCTTTTTCCGTCTTTCCTACAACCGGAACACAAATCTTTGGCATTCCGCTTCCGATTTCCAATGTCCTGATTCTGACTACCGTCTGCTCCATTTCTTACTCCTTATCCTACTGGAAAAACTTCTCTTTGACTTCCTGTACCGGCATCTCTTCTCCGGTGTACAGGCGGAATGCAGCAACACCCTGCCACAGTAACATTCCTTTTCCATTGAGGCAGGTGCAGCCTGCTTCTTTTGCTTCCCGGAGTAATCTTGTCTCTTCCGGATTATAAACGGCATCTGCAACCACCAGTCCCGGACGGAATGCGGATGTATCTTTCACAACGCTTTCTTTTTCCATCGGTTTCATTCCAACGATTGTTGCATTGGCAAAAATGTCAGAGCTTTGAATCTCTTCTGTCATCTTTGCAGTATCTGCAATGTCATACACATTTACCACAATGCCCGGCACTTCTTTTCTAATCTTCTCTGCTGTTTCCAGTGTTCTTTCGAAGAAGTCATCTTTGATATTGAAAATGCTGATTTCTCTTGCCCCGTCCAGCGCACACTGTACCTGAATGGCAGTGGCTGCTCCGCCGCCTCCTGCTACTGTGATTTTCTTTCCTTTTATCTCAATTCCATGGTCTCTTAAATTGCCTACAAATCCTTCACCATCTGTCATATGTCCGATTAATTTGCCATCTTCATTTACTATGGTATTGACTGCTCCGATAATCCGGGCTGCCGGCGAAAGCTCATCCATATATTTTGCAGCTTCTGTCTTACATGGCATCGTTACATTGCAGCCACGCATGTGGAAAAGGCGCATGGCATCCAAGGCTGCCTTTACTTCTTCTACTTTTATGTCGAATGCTACGTATGCATAGTCTAATCCTAATTTTTCAAAGCTATAGTTATACATTGCCGGGGAGCCTGAGTGTCCTACCGGGGAACCGATCAATGCCAATAATCCTGTATGTCCTGTTATTCTTCCTTTTCCTTCCATGTCTTCTCTCCTTCTGTTCGAAATGATTCTGTTCGGGTGATTAGAAAAGACCGAACCAAAATAAATCTATCGTTGCCGTCATTGGCGGTGTTCCTTTTGTAACAGGAAATGCCATCGTTCTAAGACACTGCATTTTGCTTTTGTGATTTAGCCGGTCTTTCCAATGTTTGACAAGATATCTGTGCTGTGCGCCGGAATGCGGATGCATGAAGCAGGCTGTTAGGGGCACTTAGAATTTCGTCGGCAAACCGGCAACACTGGCACAGGGATGTGCCAGTGAGGCGCATCTTAAGCATGGATGCGAATATGCGCCGGTTGCCGGACGAATTCGTAACTTTATCGAAATTCTTAGTGCCCCTTGCAGGCTTGCTGTGGCATCCGCCTCCGGCGGACAGTGCAGATATCCCGTCAAAGCAGGCGGAAAGACAGTCTACTACAAGCAAAATGCGTATCTAAGAACGATAGGACATTTCCTGTTCATCAAAAGAAAACATCCCCCAATGGCAGCAACAATACCATTTATCTGATTTTATCTTTTCTAATCACCCGAGTGAAACTCTTTTTCTATCATAGCTTTTTTTCCATGCCATGGCAATATTTATCAGAAAATATTCTGTCCATTCCGGTAATTATCCCACATGGCGCTGTTCGCCCGTTTTACTTCCTGTTCAAACTCCCGGGCAGATATCAGCTTGCAGTCCTGGCCGCGGATAATCATCTGCTCTAAGCCATCGGAGGTTGCAACCGTTACATCATAATGATTGTGATGTTCGTGGGCAAAGCGTTCAATGTACTGGTCTGCCGTTTCTGCTTCCTTCGTAAAGACAATATGGATATTGTGATAATCCAACTGTTCTGTCTTATGTCCGGTCAGGCGGTATGCATCAAACACCACAATGACTTCGCCACCGAAGATGCCCTGATAGTTGCAGAGAATGTCCTGCAATTTGCCTCTGGCTCCATCCAAATTCACTTCTGCCAGTTCATGTAAATCCTTCCAGGCATAAATTACATTGTAGCCATCCACCAGTAGATAGCGTTCCAGTTTTTCCGGCTTGTGGTAAGTACGGACGGTTGGTGCATTGTTTTCTGCTTTGCGTTTTCGCACGACACCGTTTTTGCGTTTTCCTTCCTGCCGGTTGGCATAGAAGGTCTTTTCTAAAATAGCATCGATTTCATCGGTATCTACCCAGTCCTCTACTACGCCGGGACGGTGGACTTTTATCCGTTCTTCTTTCCCACCGCCATCTTCTTCTAAAACAGATGGCATATGCATGTGCTCTTTTACTTCATACCACGGCACCAGATAGCCCGCTCCGTGGGCACAGAATACGGAATCTGATGTATTATATAAATCTGCCTCCGGCTGATAACCGATAGCTTCTACCACCTCATTCTGATTCTGGCACACCTCGTAGCCCTGCAATGTGCAGAAGAATTTGCCACGCCCTTTGGCATAGGTATTTAATTCCTTCTGATAATCCGAAAGCTTCGATACCGGGCCGCTTCCGGTGAGCAGTGCCATTCCATTTTCTATCTGCGGAGCGTCCATTCTGCTGTTACGCTGCTCCATATCATGCATTGCCCGACCCAGACATTCTTCCGGTATTTCCAGACGAAATGCATAATAAGGCTCAAGCAGTACAGAATCTGCTTCCATCAGTCCCTGCCTTATAGCACGGTAAGTTGCCTGCCTGAAATCGCCGCCTTCGGTATGCTTTGGATGTGCCCGGCCGGACACTACGGTAATCTTCATATCAGTAATGGCAGAACCGGTTAATACGCCCTTATGTTCCCGCTCTGCAAGATGGGTCAGTATCAGCCGCTGCCAGTTCTTATCCAGAATATCTTCACTGCAGTCTGTCTGAAAACACAGTCCGCTTCCGCGCTCACCCGGCTCTAACAGAAGATGCACTTCCGCATAATGGCGCAGTGGTTCAAAATGTCCGACTCCTTCTACAGTATTGCGGATGGTTTCTTTATAAATAATCTTTTCTTCGCCAAAATCCACTACTACGCCGTAGCGTTCTTTTACCAGTTTCTGTAAGATTTCAAGCTGTACTTCGCCCATCAGCTTAATGAGAATCTCTCCGGTTTCTTCCCGGTATACAATATGCAATTCCGGATTTTCTTCCTCTAACTGCTTTAATTTTGGCAGCATGACCGCCACTGGAATTTCCTTCGGCAAAACCAGTTTTACACTGCGTACCGGCTCTAAGACCGGAAGTATGGACTCTTCTTCAATGCCAAGTCCTTCTCCCGGATAGGTCTTTGTCAATCCGGTAACAGCACAGATTGTGCCTGCTGCCGCCTCGGATACTGCCTCATATTTTTCTCCGGAATAGATACGGATCTGATTGACCTTTTCCGCCCACTCTTCTTCTCCGGCTTTGCCATGAAGCATGTCCTTTACATGAAGGGTTCCTCCGGTCACTTTAAGATAGGTCAGCCGGTTTCCCTGTTCTTCTCTTGCGATTTTAAAGATTTTGGCACCAAATTTATCCGGATACTTAGGTGCCCTGCCATATTCGTAAAGTCCGTCTAACAGTTCTTCCACACCCTGCACCTTTAATGCAGAGCCAAAATAGCAGGGGAAAAGTTCCCTCTTTGCAATCATTTGTGCAAGGTCATTGGATGCAAGACTTCCTTCCGATAAGAATTTCTCCATGGCTGCTTCTTCGCACATAGCCGCCTCTTCATAGAAGCCTTCGTTCTGCTCCTGTGTAAAGTCAATGCAGTTGCTGTCCAAATGCTCCTTGATTTCCCATAAAAGAGCCTCTTTATCCGCTCCCGGCTGATCCATTTTATTGATAAATAAGAATACCGGAACCTGATAAAGTTTTAACAGACGCCACAGCGTTCTGGTATGTCCCTGCACACCATCGGCTCCGCTGATGACCAGCACTGCATAATCAAGCACTTTAAGGGTCCGCTCCATCTCCGCAGAAAAGTCCACATGCCCCGGTGTATCCAACAAAGTGATTGCCATATCTTTCCAGGAAAATTCTGCCTGCTTTGAGAAAATCGTAATTCCACGCTCCCGCTCCATGACATTATTGTCAAGATATGCATCCTTATTATCCACTCTTCCCAGATGGCGTATGCTTCCGCTTGTATACAACATACTTTCCGATAATGTTGTCTTTCCTGCATCTACATGTGCAAGAATTCCGATTACCAGCTTCTTCATATTTAAAGGTATCCTTTCTGACATTTTTCTACGCTGTACAACTAGTCCCGGTTCAGCTCGGCTAAAAGCTCTGCCCGCTTGCTTCCAATCAGCAGCTCCTGATTATACTGTAAATAGCGGTCGCAGTTGTGCTCGGCTAAGAATCTTGCGGATTCTGCCACGGTAGCAAGATCTGTTACAAATACCACCATTTCCTGGCCGCCCTCAAATGCCTGCTCCATAAAATCAAACGCATGCTCTAAGGCTGCTGCGGTCTTTTCTTCGATTGTTTCTAATGTCTTTCTCTGGATATCAAAAGCTGCCTTTTTTTCCTCAAAGACTTCTTTCTTTGCCCCTTCGGAATTACGGTATTCTTTCAAGGCTGCAAAGTCGCGGTCTGTCTTAGCCTTTTCTTTTCCATAGCTTCGGAACAGATTCTGTAATCCGTCCAACAAAAGATTGACCACGCTGAGTCTTTCATCAAAAGCTGCATCATAAATCCGGGCAAATACTTCCGGCCGAATCTTTCCTTCCAATATTAACGGAATTCCATAGTCATCCTTGTATTTCTGGTATAAATCAAAATATGCTGCCGCATCCTCTGCCACATCCTTATGGTGTAAAAATTCTCCTACAACGGTTTCATCTACCGGAAGCCCCATTTCTTCATAGGTCTGCATCAGAATGCTTAAGTCCTCCCAACCTCTTGCTGTGACAAACTGCAAGCCGTCTACATCTGCTTCCACCCGGTAGAAATTCTTTGGACGAAGCTCAAGATAGCTTAAAATTGCACCATGGATATGTCTTGATCTGGCATAGGCTTTCCAAACACCAAGGTCTGCCTCTACCTGCATACAGCGGACACGGTCCAAGGTTACCATATCAAATTCCCGCACTGATTTATTGTATTCCGGCGGATTGCCTGCAGCAACAATAATCCAGCCCTCCGGCACTGCCTGATTACCAAAGGTCTTGCACTGCAAAAACTGTAACATGGTCGGTGCCAGTGTCTCTGACACACAGTTAATCTCATCTATGAAAAGGATTCCTTCCGGACAGCCTTCCTCGATTTTCCGGTATACGCTGGCAATAATCTCACTCATGGTATATTCCGTTATGGAATACTCTTTGCCTGCAAATTCCATTTCTTTGATAAAAGGAAGTCCCACTGCACTCTGTCTGGTATGATGGGTAATCGTATATGCTACCAGTCCGATTTTGCACTCCTCTGCAATCTGCTCCATAATCTGGGTCTTGCCGATTCCCGGCGGTCCCATTAATAAGACCGGTCTCTGACGAATCAGAGGAATCTTATATCTGCCCTCATCATCTTTTTGCAAATATGCTGTTACGGTATGTTTGATTTCTTCCTTTGCCTGTTTGATATTCATCTGTTTTCTTCCAATCTATATTATTTCTCTCATGCATTCTGTTCCAGCTCTTCCGGCTCCAGCTGCAGCCGCATTGCCCATGGCGGTACTGCCGTCTCATCATAGGCTCCCAAGAATAAAAATGCGGTCTTATATTCCGGCTTCTTTACCGGATAAATGCCCTTGCCATCGGTAAAGTACAAGAGTCCATCCAGATGCCGGATGCTTCCTTCTTTGATTAGTTGGTTTACATAAGTAAACGCCGGTCGAAAATCTGTATTTCCGCCGCCCACTACCTGAAAGCTTTTTAGCAGCCGCTCCATTTCTTCCTGACTGCTGATTACCTCATCCATTTCCACTTTATCATCGCACTGGATAATCCGGATTCTGCATCTTCGAAAGAAGCTGTTCTGCTGGGATAAAATGCCAAATGTCTCATTTAAAAAGCCTTTGATTAAACTGCCGCTGGTGGAATAACTGGTGTCTACCACCACTACAAATTCCCGGATTTTCTTTACTTCCCGGCTCTCCACCGGTTCTATCAGGGGCATATTCTTATAAAGCCGCAGCCCATAGGTATAATAATTCAAATCATACTCATCGGGATTGCATTTTAATTCTTCCTGTAGTATGGAAAATTTCTGTAAAAATTCCTTATAACTCCGGCGGCTTTTCGCTGCACTGATCTGTGCCATCAGAAGTTCTTCGCCCTTTTCCGGCTCATCTCCATGCCGCTTCTTTGCCATACTGGTCTGCCTTGCTATCTTATTCCATTTATTTCTGGCTGCAGATGCCGCGCCATTGCCGGTTTCCTCTTTCCAGAAACGGTGGTCATCCGTATAAAATTCATGATTTAAGGCAAGAAGCTCTTCCATGGATTTTCCCCGCAGCCAGCGGTATACCACTGCTGCAGAAATCCGTCCCTCACCCTTCAATGCTTCATAGGTCTGCTGCCGCAGAAAGCTTAATGCGCGCCTGGTACAGGGCTTGTCCATGCCGTCAATGGTCTGCTCCACTACAATATCGCAGGCAAGATTCCAAAGCTTCGTATCTCTGTTTCCTTTTAAAAATAAGTGTGAAAAAATACAGTGCAATATCGTGTGCAGGTACGCCCGGTTCATAAATGCCGGATTATTCCGGAATACGCGTATTACCTGTCCTGCTGAGAAAAAGAGGCTCTCTCCGTCCGTAGCCATTGTCTCTAAGCCTTCCATTGCCTGAGGCTTCAATGCAGAAAGTGCCACATCAAGATATCGCAAATCCAGATAAATTTCACTTCTTGCATGCTGCAAGATTTTTACAGACATATCATTTTCCCATTCGGTCTGGGTCTTAATATGCGCCATCTTCTGCTCCTTTCTGCCACTGCATATTTTCTTAATTTCTGCTGTTTTTACCACTCAATATCATAACAGGAAGAAGCTGCTTCTTCCTTATAATATTTCTGCTGCCAGCTGCTTAAGCTGACACTGCCTTCTGCCCAGCCGGCTTCTGCCGCCTGCTCAATTAATGCAGTGATTCCACTCCGCTCCATCACCTGAAGCCGGCATATCAACTCTAATAATGCTAAATCTTTTTTCTGAATCAAAACATCGCATACCTCACTGGCATGTTCTTTTAAATAAGAAAGATAACGTTCACGGGCTTCTTCCTTTAATTCCACCGGATATGCCAGTCTGCAAAGTGCCATTCTGGCTGCAGTCCACATCTTCTCCTCAATGCAGATCCGCTCAAATATCATATCGTATGCGGCAGCATCTACCATCCGCTCATGAAAACACTGTCTTGCCCGGAAACCTTCCCCCGCAATATTCAGTGCAAATATATGCGCCGGTCCGATTTCTTCATAGGAATCATAATATTCCGGATAGAAAAATAAGGCTTCCTTAAATTCCACTTCCAAATCAGCCCGAACCTGATTTAAGATAAGCTGTACGCCACTGGCTTCTTCCATGGAAGAACGAAGCACCAGCCGCTTTAAGCTCCGGCAGTTCATGAAGGCATCGCTTCCTAATTCTTTTAAGAAACGCCCCATGGTAAGTGTTCGTAATTTGCGGCAATTATAAAATGCCAGATTCCCGATTTGTTCCACGGAATCCGGCAAAGAAATTTCTTCGATATCATTTCCGCATAATGCTTTCATAAAACTGTCCACTCCGCCGATGGTAACGGCATCTGCCGGAACATGTTTGCTTTCCGAAAAACAATATGCGCCTATTCTCTTTACTGTGAATCCATCTATCTGCTCTGGAATTACAACAACCGGTGTCGTCCCATATACACGCTCTATGCTTATGGAATGTTCATCCAGCGGCTGTATCTCATAGCTGTATGCTGTGTTCATCTTACGCTCCAGTTTCCTCATCTTTTCTCTGCTACAATATAACACATCCCCGGTTATCGCACAAGTTCCGTCATTCCGCCTTCTAAAATCAGACGGTTATCTTCATAGATTCCGGCAAACTGACTCATTGGAAGCGGGCTTACCCCCATTCCCACCTCAATGGTATAGCCGGGACGATTGTATTCCTGAATAAACCAGTCTTTGAAACCGGCATAACCAGATGCAGATGGAGTCTCTTCCACCCGGTACCCGCTGACCTCACCAAAGTATCCTGCAATTCTTCTGGAATCTGCCGGCTCATAGTCAAGATACCGCCAGTAAATCACTTCTCCCTGGGCATGATATGCCAGAATTAACGAAAAATTATGGGCTCTTGTAAATTCATAGACACTGCGGCTTTCCGGTGCCACAAGGGGAGCCTCTCCCACATAATCTCTTGGTGCCGGTGTTGTAAATCCCATGGCAAATTTAATGTTTCTGGCATTTTCCCAGCCCGCCGGAAATTGCAGATTCAAATCAATTCCTTCTATATTGGCTTTCCATCCATTCGGAAATGGAATCTTCGGATAATCAGCTGCAATGCGCTCTGCCTCTTCTAAGGATGCACCCTCTTCTAATACTCCATTCACTAAATCCACGCCATCCGGGTTTACCAGGGGAACAAGATACAGGGAAAATCCATAAAAAAGCCACGCTGCCTGCACAGTATAAAGCATGCGTCCCGCTGCAAATGCATGGGCATATTCTTCCGCAAATTTAAGCAGGACCGGTGTGGTAATCCATTCGTTTGCATGATATGCTCCACTGTAAAAGACTTCCCGCTCTCCTGTTCCAATCCGAAGATAGGGAATTTCCTTTCCCATCGCACTTTTTCCAATATTTCCCTGAGCCAAGAAAGGATAACGTACCGTAAGCCCTTCCAATATCCAGTCATTGAGATAAGAAGTGTAAGCCACATCTTCTGCTACAAGCGAAAAAGAGAATGGAATTGCAAGAATACTTCCGGTCCGCAGTGCCAGCGGATTTACTGTTGGATTGGCTGTCATAATCGCTGATACACTGGTGTCATAATTTGCCGCAATACCCCATAATGTCTCACCGGATTTTATTTCATGCATCGTATATCCTTTTAAATAGGGGAAAAGCTTCCCCCACACCACATCATCTATTTTACAGTTAAATTCTTCCCCGCTCTTTTTCCTTAAAAACTGCCGCAATGCCCTGCAGGTATTCTCTCCCAAAATTCCATCTTTCCTTATGTCATATCCCGCACGGTTTAATGCCAGCTGCACATACTGTACCAGCACGGAGCGTTCTCCCGGATTCAATACTTTCATTCTTTCACCTGTTTCCAGTCCTTCTTATCAGTATATGCAGATGTTTTCAAAACGGAACTAAGAATGTGCCCTGGCACATTCTCGCGCCTGCGGCGGTCGCTTGCGACATCTACCTTATACGCCGCAGTGCGCATCCTCGCGGAGCGTTTTTCACTTTACAGGAAAGCCATTTCCTGTAAAGTGAAAAAGCCTTGCAGTTTTCTGCAAGACTTCTTCTGGTTATGATATATAATACAATTTGTTTGTACCCTACGGAAATGATTTTGTTTTTGGAATTTACATTCCTGCTAACTGTTTGCCTAAGCTTTCGCATGCAGCGACTGCATCGTCATCCGGTGCTTCCTGACAAATCACACCTTCGCCATTTACAACGGTTGCTCCTGCGCTTGTCATACGGTCTACCCAGTCACGCATCCACTGTCCATCGCCCCATCCGTAAGAACCGAATAATGCGATTTTCTTTCCTGCTGCAAAGCCTTCTACTTCTTCAACGAATGGCTCCATCTCGCCTTCTTCTAAGACTTCTGCACCCATTGCAGGACATCCCATTGCAAATACGGAAGAAGCTTTTAATGCATCCATATCAGCTGTACTTACATCAACAACCTCTGCTTCTTTGCCAGCTGCTTCAATTCCTCTTCCAACAGCCTCAGCCATTGCCTGTGTGTTTCCTGACTGTGTCCAATAAACTACCTGAATCTTACTCATTTTTTCTACCTCCTAAACAGCCGCTTTCTGCGGCATGCTGTCATTATAAATACCAATGATGTCCCGCATTCCCACTCCATTGGAGAGAAGCTGGATGATGGTCTCTTTTTCCATATCATAGCGTGCGAAAAGACGTTTCTTTTCCGGAACATGTGCATACACTTTCCAGTAACCCTGATAGAGTGCATTCTGTCCATTCTGTTCCATAAATCCTCTTACATCTTCTACCGGATAGCCAAGCAGCACTCCCATTTCATGAGGGAAACCAGGTTCTCCGCACATATAACCCTGGTAACGTTTCTGAAACGTACTGAGAATATTTCCGAGCGTAAAGTCCTGATAACCGGACTCCTGCAGCAGCTCTCGTATCTCTTTACGCATCAGATACGCCTCCAACGGTTTCTTCCGAAAAAGAAGGTAACGAGCTTTTTCCCTGGTCCTGAGCAGTAGCAGGAATGAAATTCCGGATTTTCTCAGGCACTGTTTTACCGCATCCTCCATGCCTGTTGAAACGACTAAGAGATTGGATATCTTTACGCCTGCGATCAATGGGGCACATTGTAACGCTAACTGCGTCTCTGCATTGTGTAAATCCATCTGTTGTACAATTTCCAGAATCTCTGTACTCATAGCTTCTTTTCCTTTCGTTCTAGTTAGTTATCTCTAACTTGTGTTTATCATAACTAATTATATTTCTGTTGTCAACACAAAATGTGCATGGTGAGAATTCTTTATCATATTAAGAATTTCAGTTAGTTTGATATGGTTTTAGTTTGGCTGGGTGGGGAGAAATTATACTTGTATAAAGATAGCAATATTTTCATAATGTCAATAATATAAAAAAAACAGCAGTTTCGCTGAAAAAGGGCGGCACCATATCTATAAGAGCTGCTAAGAATTTCCATTTTATATATTGGTCTTTCCGGCAAGCGGTGCAAAGTCGCATCCATGCTCCATTGCACCTCGCCGGTACATCCCTGCACCGGCGTTGCCAGTCTGTGATGAAATTCTAAGCAGCTCTAATTGATATGGTTGATGCCCTCTCTTCAGTGAAACTGCTGGTTTTTTTAATATTCTCTAATTTCTTATTGTTACAATATTTAAGTTTCGCTTTATGCGAGTAATGAAAAACTTTTCCGATTCTACTCTACATTCTTCAAAGCTTCGTCCATCGGTATCTTCCGAATCTTCCGAAGGCAGAACAATGCCACTACGAAGTATGCTGCCAGTACCATAAGCAGTATTTTCCAGTAGATGTTCGGGTCATAGTAGATGCTCAGCCAGCCGGAGTAATCACTCATCATTGCCCGGTAGATAACATTGATGATTTCTGTAGCAATTGCTTCACCCAGGATAACGGATATCACCACAATCCAGGTGGTGGCTGTCAGATACAGTTTCCCAATTTCTCGGGTGTTGTAACCCAATATCTTAACCATGGATATGGATGAAGCATTCCGCTCGATAATCAGCTTTGTCATCAGGTAAATAAGGATTGCTGCCAGTGCAACAGAAAATACATTCATCAGATAGAACATGCCGCCCATAGATACATCAAGCTGTCTTGATACCTTAGTGAGGTCATCTTCTGTAATGGTCGTCATGATATAGGCATCCTCAATATCGGTAATCTTCTTATCGGAGAAATATCCATTGAAATAATCCTCCTCTTTGTCAAATACATCCCGATATTCCTCTTCCGGCATAAAAATTGCCACTGCTGCCGGATACTCATAGATTCCAGCCACCTTAAACTTGTATTTCTTATCTCCATAAGTTTCCTTTAACTCAATGGTATCGCCTTCTGCAAGCCGGTATTTTTCTGCATAACTATCCGAAATGTAAACACCTTCTTTTGAGAAATCAATATCAACATAAGCACTGTCTTTTTCAACTCCATAGACGCTGACCTCTTCGCTGCTAAATTCTGTCGGCATTGTCTTTAAACTACCGGCAAGATAAGCCTCTGCGCCATCTGTTTCCGTTGGAACCGGTGCTTTTAATACATACTGATAATCTGCAAGCATGTGGGACAGCACTTCATCCTGATAATGGTCTAAAAGTGGTGACATCATCATGCCGAAAACCAGCAGAATTTCTGCAAAAGCAATACCGATAAATAAAGTCAGGTAGCCAGCACGGTTCTGTAAAATAATACGGATACGGAACCGGTTAAAGAATTTGAAATGCGGAAGTTTTACTGCTTTTTTCCGCTTTCTTCTGTTCAAATCCCTGCGCAGGAAATTCAGTGGTGAAATACGCAGTTTGGAAGAAATCAAAAGCAGATTAATAACAATCATTATGATTGCCGGAATCACCGTTGTCAGGATAAACGCATCCCCATTCCAGATGGTATGGTAGGTCGGCAGACTATAGCTTCCATAGTACAAATCTGCTACCATATTTTTAAATACGGTATAGCCAAGTATATTTCCAATAATTGCTGCTACGATTGTCACCAGTACCGGAAGATGCAGATAATGCCGCAGCAGTTCTCCTCTGGTATAGCCGGATGCACGCAGCGTTCCGATGACTGCCGCTTCTTTTGTAATCGTATTATTGGTGGTAACTGCAAAGACAAATGCCATAATCGCTATCAGGATATATAACAGCGTCATTACCATTGTTTTGTCTCCACCCATATCATCTCCCGTAAAATGAATTGCCTGATTGGAAAATGCCGGTATGTATGCTGCTATTGCCGCCTTACTGCCCAGCACTTTCATAAAATCTTCTGCTTTCTCTTTTGCTTCCGTATCATCAGCCGGAGTTTTTTCATATTTCCAGGAATAGCTGTAATGGAGATTGCCGGTACCATAAGCATCAAAGGCATCCTCTGTGGCAATGGCAACGCCAAATTTTATGGCATCAAACATCAGATCCTTGCTATCGGAAAACAGTGCACTGTAATCCGATAATGCCACCAGACCACTGATGGTCTTTTTCTCACCACCTACTTTAATGGTATCTCCTACTTTCAGGGAATTATTGTCCGCATACATCCGGTCAATTGCAATTTCATCTTCCTGCTGCGGCATTTCTCCATCCATCAGACATACTTTATCCACTTCGTTTCTCGGTTTAAAAATACGGAGGGTACTGTCTGACTTGCCATTTACCACCGCTTCTTCCAGATAGTAATTCTCATAAATTGTTACGCCTTCTTTTTCCAGTTCTGTAAGCAGCGTATCGTCAGCTTCTTCCATCAGTTCGAAATTACCGTCTTCAATATTGTACTTTTCAAAACTCTCATTATAGGCAGTTATCATACTGCTTCCTGCCACCAGAAATCCCGATACAAATCCGATAGTAGCTGTCAGGAACAGGAAAATCACAAGATATTTTCCAAAATCTGTTTTCAATTCCCTTGGAATTCGTTTTCTTAATGGACTCTTCACTTTCATCACCGCCTTTACCAGTCAAGTTCCTGTGCAGGAATCTTCACTTCATTGGTGTAATCCTTTCGAATCTGTCCATCACGCAGCTTAATGACACGGTCTGCCATGTTTTTGATGGCATCATTATGGGTAACCATAATAACGGTATTTCCATATTTCTGATTTACATCCTCAATCAGCTTCAAAATCTCTTTGGATGTATTGTAATCCAGTGCTCCGGTCGGCTCATCACAGAGCAGAATATCCGGGTTCTTTACAATGGCACGGCCAATGGCTGTACGCTGCTGCTGTCCACCAGATAACTGGTTTGGCAGCTTATGACGATGCTCATAAAGTCCCAGTGTCTTAAGCAATTCGTCAATGTCTAATGATTTATCACTCAGATATGCTCCTACCTCGATATTTTCCTTCACATTGAGGTTTGGGATCAGATTATACATCTGAAATACATATCCTAAATGGCGGCGGCGGTAATTCGTCAGCGCCTTTTCGTTCATATCTGCTGTTTTCTCTCCATTGATGGAAATATAGCCGCTGTCTGCACTGTCAATTCCTCCGATAATATTCAAAAGTGTTGATTTACCGGAACCGGACGGTCCTAACAATACACAAATCTCACCTTTTTCAACAGAGAAATTAATTCCCTTCAAAACTTCTGTTTTTGCCTCTCCCTGTCCAAAACTTTTTTTCAAATCCTGAATCTCCAGAAACATATTCATCCTCCTTTTTCTTTTCTGACTCTTTTTTCAGTTCTTTTATTTTGTTACTCCTGCTTCCCTCTTTCCCAATGCTGTACTATTTCCAACTTCCAGTTAGCTTTTCGTAACTTTTGTTAGTATAGCCTACCCATTTGGTAAAAGAAAGGCGTTTACTGATTCTTTTTCTCAATAAACGCCTTTATACTATTTCTTTGCAATGCGCAGAGTCCGCATGGAATTTAAAATTGCAATGACAGATACACCTACATCTGCGAATACTGCTTCCCACATATTGGCAATACCAAATGCACCGAGTATCAGCACAATTGCTTTTACACCAAGTGCAAATACGATATTCTGGTGCACGATGGAAAGTGTCTTTCTTGCAATCTTCACAAGAGATGCAATCTTTCGCACATCATCATCCATAAGAACTACATCTGCAGCTTCAATGGCTGCATCGGAACCCATACTTCCCATTGCAATTCCAATGTCTGCTCTGGTCAGCACTGGTGCATCGTTGATGCCATCACCCACAAATGCAAGTTTTTCTTTCTCATGCTGTTCTTTCAGAAGTGCCTCAACCTGACTTACTTTGTCACCCGGCAGTAATTCTGCATGCACTTCATCCAGTCCCAGTTCATCTGCTACTGCCTGTGCTGCCGCCTTACGATCTCCGGTCAGCATAACGCATTTCTTCACGCCTACCTTCTTCATGCTATGGATAGCTTCTTTTACGCCCTCCTTAATGGAATCGGAAATTACAATGGTTCCGGCAAATGCTCCATCTACCGCAACATAAATTACGGTTCCGGCACTGCTGTTTTCGGTATAGGAAATATTCCGGGCTGCCATCATTTTGGCATTTCCAAGCCATACTTCTTTTCCATCTACAAATGTATGAATTCCATGTCCGGCAATTTCTTCCGTTCCATTTACCCGGTTCATATCCAGTTCTTTGCCATAGGCTTCACGCACAGAATTGGCAATCGGATGATTGGAATATCCTTCTACATGGGCTGCAAGCTCTAAGAGTTCCTCTTTGCTTCCATTTACCGGAAGTACCTCAGATACCTTGAACTCGCCTTTGGTCAGTGTACCGGTTTTATCAAATACGATAGTGGTCATCTCAGCCACTGCCTCTAAATAGTTACTTCCTTTTACCAGAACACCTAAGTTAGAAGATGCTCCGATACCACCGAAGAATCCCAATGGGACTGAGATTACAAGGGCACACGGGCAGGAAATAACAAGGAAAATGCAGGCTCTCTGAATCCACTCAGCCCAGCCGCCGCCTAAAATAATCGGTGGCAGGATTGCAAGAATTACTGCTCCAATGGTAACAACCGGAGTGTAATATTTTGCAAATCTGGTGATAAAGTTCTCCACTCTTGCTTTCTTGCTGCTTGCATTCTCCACCAGTTCCAGAATCTTGGATACTGTGGAATCCTCGAATACTTTTGTTACTTTTACCTTTAAAGTACCGCTTCCATTGACACAGCCGCTGATGATTTCATCACCTTCTGCTGCTCTTCTTGGAACAGATTCTCCGGTCAGTGCTGCGGTATCGACCATGGACTCACCTTCTACTACAATTCCATCCAGCGGAATACGCTCGCCCGGTTTTACCACGATGACTGTGCCGATTTCCACATCATCCGGATCTACCTGGACTAATTTTCCGTCTTCTTCCACATTGGCATATTCCGGACAAATGTCCATCATATCTGCAATGGACTGTCTGGATTTTCCAACTGCATAGCCCTGGAAAAGTTCTCCAATCTGATAGAACAGCATAACTGCAACACCCTCGGAATACTCCCGTACTCCAAATGCTCCAAACGTTGCAATCATCATCAGAAAGTTCTCATCAAATACCTGTCCATGACTGATATTCCGAAATGCCTTAAATATAATATCATAGCCAATCAAAAGGTATGGTACCAGATAAATAATAAAAATCAGGACTGGCTGTGTAATCTGTTCTAAGATACCAACGTGTTCCAATACCAGAAGTGCTACAAATAACACACCGGTAACCAGAATACGCTCCAGCATTTTTTTCTGATTCTTTGTCATAAGCTATCTCCTATCGCAGAATCCGGCAGTCCGGTTCTACCTTTGCACAAGTTTTTACTACTTCATCCATAATTTCTTCAAAACGCTCATCTTCTGCATCGATGGTCATTTTCTGTGTCATGAAGCTTACTACAGCATCATTGACTCCCGGGATTTTCTTGATTGCGTCTTCCATTTTTGCTGCACAGTTTGCACAGTCTAAGTCTTCCAATTTAAATTTTTTCTTCATAATAAAGTCCTCCTCATTCTTCAATATGTTCTCTGCCCTGGTCGATAATGGTTCTTACATGTTCATCTGCCAGTGAATAAAATACGGATTTTCCTTCCCGCCTGCTGCTGACTAACTTTGCCTGTTTTAAGATTTTTAACTGATGGGATACCGCCGACTGCGTCATATTTAGTGTCTCCGCCAAATCGCAGACACATACTTCTGAGCCAAACAACACAAACAGAATCCGGATTCTGGTGGAATCACCAAATACCTTAAAGAGTTCTGCCAGATCATATAACTCATCTTCATCCGGCATCTTCTCCCGTGCCTTCTTCAGAAGCTCTGCATGAATGCAGTTTTCTTCGCAGCATTCTACATCGTTCATTGCCATCTTCTCACCTCCAGGTCATTTTAACATATGAGCATTTGTTCATATGTTCATGATACGCTTGGGATTTCAAATTGTCAATATGAAGTTGGAAATTTTTATAAAAAATTTTTCTATGATATACTCTTATATCTATATTCAGGCAGGACAGCCTCCTGCCACATACAAAGGAGTATTTATTATGCATGATTTTAACTTTGAAATGAACCAGTATTTAACCTACTGCCGCACCCAGAAACGCCTTGATGGCAAAACCTTAAAAGCATACCGCATCGACCTTACACAGTTTGGTACCAGCCTTGCGGCTGCCTTTCCTTCTCTCTCCAGCATATCCGAACTTTCTCCCGCCATATTGGAATCCTATATTGCAACTCTTCATGAACAATTCAAACCGAAAACTGTGAAACGAAAGCTTGCCTCCCTCAAAGCCTTTTTCCACTACCTCGACTACCGCGACCGCATTGTCTCCAACCCTTTTAACAAATTGCATATCAAATTCCGGGAACCGGTGATTCTGCCTAAAACCATTCCGCTTCCTACGATTGAACTGCTTTTATCTTCTATCTATCACCAGTACGCCCACGCCGCTACCGATTTCCAGCGTAAAAATGCTCTCCGGGATGCTGCTGTTATCGAGCTGCTCTTCGCCACCGGTATCCGAATCTCTGAGCTGTGCTCCATCACACCGGATGACATCAACCTTTTCAACCGGACTCTGCTTATCTTCGGCAAAGGTTCCAAAGAGCGGCTCCTCCAGCTTGGCAATGACGATGTTGTCCACACCCTGCTGGAATACCGGAAATGTTACCTTCCTAATATTAAGCGTACCAACCGCTTCTTCGTCAACCAGGCAGGACGTCCGCTCTCCGACCAGTACGTCCGCCGAACCATCCGGAAATACTGCAGCCTTGCTTCCATTGATATGCACATCACTCCGCACATGTTCCGCCACACCTTCGCCACCAGCCTCTTAGAAGCCGATGTGGATATCCGCTACATCCAGGAAATGCTTGGTCACAGTTCCATCCACATCACGGAAATCTACACCCATGTTTCCACAGCAAAGCAGCGGGACATTCTGATGAACAAGCATCCGAGGAAGGATTTCAGGGTGGGGTAAAAGATAAAAAGGACTGTTAGAATTGGCAGTATTGCTTTTCTGGCAGTTCTTTTTATTCATATACTTATTCATTCTTTTGTTTTCTTTGTTTCATTCTTGGAAGGAATGTTGTCATTGTTTGTATAACAGGATTTAAATGAACTATAACTGATGGATAATCATGTATTATCAGTCACTAATATAAATTATACTTTGTGGTTTGGAGGGAGAAATTTATATGTTTCCAGAATGGTTTTTAAATTTGCCATGGAATATTTTCGATACATTAATTAGTTTGATTGAATTGCTTGTTGTGTGCATTCCAGCAATTTCTATATTTATATATTACAAAATACACACTTTGTCTGTTTGGACTAAAGAAGTAACAAACAATGGTGCAACATTAGTAATACATAACAAATCAAATAAATCTATTTTTATAACAGATATACAATTTGTCAATTCGGGAAATGGTTGTTTTGAGAAAGCATGTATTATGTACGACAATGATATAACACAATTGAAACCCGATGGCTATATGGAAATAGTTATAAACTACAATAAGAACAGACAAAATAAGCATAGTTTCAAGGTAGTTGTTAAATATAATCAGAAAAAAAAGAAAGTAAAGGTCACAGCATAATGCGAGAATTTATAGACAGAGAAATAGCAATTAAAAGTATGAATAAAATCCTTACAGAACATACAACTCCCTGGATAGTATTATCTGGTGATAGTAGAATCGGAAAAACGGAGTTCGCAAAAAAAATATCATCTATGTATGAAAATACTATCTTTTGTACTCCAAGGTTAAGTGGTAATTATGCATGTTCTTTTGTACAGTCGATAAATCTGGAAAACGAAGACATCATAAATGAAATTATTTGTGAGTATGCAAAGAAAAACGCTTCCGCAAACGAGGTTTTTAAGGCAATTGGTATGAAGTATGTATCACCATTAAGAAAGAATCAATTGTCTTCCGTTTTAAGTTTAATTATAAAAAATGATGTATCATCTGGTTTGTATAACTTTGCTCATTATCTTGGAGAACAAGTAAATTCACAAATAAATTGTATTTTTTTGGATGATTTCAGTCGATGCGATTATGATTCATATGTTTGGATTTTAGAATATTGGAATTCAATCATGGAGCCCTTACCAACAGTAATAGCAATATGTAATTTTTCAGTTAATTGGGAAAGCGATAAATTAAAAGATATATTTCATGGTGTTTGTTCACCTGTTAGTATTGAGAGATTCGATTCAAAAGAAGCATTCTATAATATTTTGAAACAATACTTTTTTTTTGAAAATGATATATATCTTGTTGACATATCAAAGAAACTGTTTGCACTATATAATGGCAATGCAGGAATGTTGTTCGAAACCATAAAACTTCTTCAAGGGCAAACAATTCATTCTACTGATGAGCAAATGACAGACTTAATTTTAAATACTGCACAACAAATCCATCTACATCGATTTGATGAATTCAGCAAGATACATATGTTAGTATTAAGAACACTTGCTTATAGTCCAAGTCCACTTTCAAAAAAAAATATGATAGATATATTAGATTTGATTGAACCTATTACCACAGAAATAATTAGCCAATTGTATAATAGAAATTTTATAAACTATATTGCCGATAATAATAATGACCATACGTTATATGTGATTAATGATGACTTTTTAATTAGTATCATAAAGAGTGGATGCTCTGAAACAGAAGAATTATTTTATAAAACTAAATTATATAGAGCTATTCAGAGAAAGCAGATTAATACCACATTGGAGCAAAAACTTAATCTTGCCATAGAGTTAGAAGAAAATGAGGTTATGGAATTGATAATAGAATATTTAGAGAGTCAATTAGAAGAATGCACAGATGAAAAGAAAGCATATTATATAGACAATTTCCTTAATTCCAAATGTAAAGTTCCTGAAAAACTGATATCAATTTATAATGTACAACTTCTTTATTTGTATGGATATTATCAGTCAGCTGAAAAATTAATTGGAACTTATTATATATTAGGCGGAATAGTTGAGTTTGAAAACTTAATGCTTTTAGGTGATATTCAACATATATTATTATCTCCAAAAACTTCACATACATATAAAAGTGCTTCTGAAGTAATAGGTATTAGTGTATCTGATAAGATAAAAGCTATTAATCGTCAAATTATGGCTCTTAACCAAGAACACAAAGAACAACTTGCAAAAGAACTATATGAAAGTGCGTTTGATAAATATGAAAACACTCCTTGTAGTGGACTAATTGAATTGTATAGAAATTCAAATAACAGTTTTGATTATGATAGAGCAATGGAATATACGATAAGAGGTTATGTTCTTGCCAAGGAATTAGGTGAAGTTCTTGAAATGTATAAATGTCTGCATAATATATGTATGATACGTCTTCAGCATGGTAAATACGGACAACCAATTTGTGATGAACGTTTATATATCGAACCAACATTTGAATATATAGTAGATTTTTTTGCTAAGCATTCTGAATATAGGCATGAACAAGCTTATCCTCTATTGGATTTAGGAACAGTAAAAATGTTTGAATATGTAAGGACTCATGACGCTAAGTTACTTATTGAAGCAAAAAGGTATTATTCGGAAGCACAATTATATGCCAAATCATTCTATGCACAACATATTGCCGAGACAGGATTATTGATTGTTAATAGTTATCAATACGCATATGATGAATCAACATTTGTGCAAGAGTTACGTGATACTATGTATAATCGTTATGTACAAAAGCAAACTGTTATTGAGGACTATAGAGTTCACAAAAAGATTCTTTTATCACTTGCACTTAGTGCAATTATATCTGGCAACAACGAAGATGCTACTATGTACTTAAATGATGCAAGTAAATATATCTCTGGTGCTGAAACATTACGCTACAATAAACTATGTCAAAAAGCAGGTTGCGTAGTATTAATGAAAGAAACGGTTCCTTTGAATGGCAAAAACGAAATATACTATGGCTCTGACGAGTTAGTCCCATGGTTGATCAGTTTCTGTCATTAATCTGTCATTAACAGTTTCAACTAATAACTTGCAGATATTTTCATATGATAGTTCATAAAACTGCGAGATTTTTCCTATCTCGGAGGATTTGCTAAAAACAGGCAATGCATTTGCTTCAATGAAAAAAATTTTATTATTAGAAATTCGGAAATCAAATCGGGCATAATCACGAAGACCAAGTTCCACAAAAATTGTTTCAGATATGTGCCTGATTTGATTTACTATTTCATCACCAAGTATGTCATTAGGTAAAGAGTATTGACGAATTCTGTTTGCTTTATCTTGCATCGTAAAAATCTTGTGTTCAAAATAATAAGTTTCATTTTCGGAAATTAATAAAGGAGCTATTAAGCGAAATTTGTTCGAATTGCCAATTACCCATACTGTACATTCATATCCAGGAATATATTGCTCAATGATAACTTCTTTAAAATCTCTTAAAAGCACATTTGCAATATTTTGGGCATCTTCATAACTATTACACAAGCATTCATCAGTTATTCCTAATGATGAGCCTTCACAATTTGGTTTTACTACAAGCGGTATGGGCATATTAGCTATATATAGTTTGTTTATTAAGTTGTTTAAATCGGCTACAAGAATACTTATTGGTGTAAGAATATCAACTGAACGAAGTACCTTTTTTGTATATTCTTTATCGTTTACAAGCAATGATACAAAAGGATCTGATCCTGAATATTGAGCTTTCATTAATTCTAAAAGGGTAGGGCATTGTGTACGTTTAAATGTGGCTGGTAGTCCATAATTGTAGTTTATGAATATAATATCAGATATATCCATATTATTTTGATATGCCTCAAAAAGTTCTTTTACCCCTCCAAAAAAAGTACAGCAGTATCCCATGCTGTTAAGTGCATCACATAAATCCAACATACTTTTTTTACTTACATAATCGTTGTATACATTCTCACCATTAATTAAACTAGGATAGTTTTCACGAACTTCAGCTAATATAAAGTACCTCATCTAATTACCTCTTCGTCATTCTATTACTTTGCTATACATGAGATTTTATATTATAAAATCTCAAATTTTTATCTATTAACAATTAACCAACTTTTCTGATAGATAATACATGATTATCCATCAGTTATAGTTCATTTAAATCCTGTTATACAAACA
>OJAL01000029.1_pt1 | contig 132850 bp, 128 predicted proteins | sample 1589301 | NCBI WGS metagenome assembly OJAL01 (sample SAMN03283261) | human gut metagenome | biome: human-associated habitat; material: feces | host: Homo sapiens | place: USA | collected 2013
TTTCTATCACTTTCTCTTGTTTCCCCACCGTACTCACATAGTATCCTCTACACCAAAACTGTCTATTCCTATACTTATACTTCATGTTTCCCCATTTCTCATATATCATTAAGCTGCTTTTTCCTTTCAAGAATCCCATAAATCCTGAGATGCTATACTTTGGCGGTATTTCTAACATCATATGTATATGATCTGGACAAGCTTCAGCCGATAATACAGTTACTCCTTTCCATTTACAAAGTTCACGTAGTATTTGTCCTATTTCATATCTTTTCTGTCCATAAAATACCTTCCTCCGATATTTAGGGGCAAATACTACGTGATACTTACAATCCCATTTTGTATGTGCTAAACTATGTTCATATGACATGTTGAAAAGCCTCCTTCTATTAATTAAAACTGCAGTTTACAGGCCGCAATTTTATATTAATACTTAGGAGGCTTTTTTTATATCAAAGACTCAACGCTAAAGCTCAACTGAACCCCTGGTCTAACCAGGGGTTTTCTTTTTTCAAAAAAGACTGTGAAAAATGTTTCGCATTTTCACAGTCTTTTTCGTATGCTTTATAGCGGATATTCCGACATTTAATCTGATCTATACTTCTATCAAAAAAGCGCCGGCTGTTTTCATTTTTACATCTCCATAGCAGAGAATAAATTTATCTATATACCCCGCCAACTCCTTAAAAACTGATGCCTTAATAGAGCCTCCCCACTCCGATCCCCAATCATAATCAGAAAAAGATTGCATAAGCTTCATCCCTGCCGGTGACAAATGTAATTCACGTTCTGTTTCACGACTTCCTGCGTCAATACCGGCTGCCCGAAGGAGCTGCACGGATACAATCAGGGCTGCCACCTTTTTATTTTTACATGCGGCAACAGTCATCGCACGTCCCAAAAGCCGGTATACCCTTTCATTTCTTTCCTCTTTTGGAAAGAATATACTGACCAACTCAATCACATAGTACCAGCACTGCATTTCTTCATAGGATAAATTCATCATATCCAAAAGCATCCGGCTCTCATACTGGGACATGAAAAGATTCTCGCCATCCTTCCACGCAGTGAACCGAAGAAACGCAAAAGAAACCATACCGCCGCTTCCACATCGTTCAAGCACCGTCTTGCCTACATAGATCCGTACTAATCCGGCAGATAAAGTAAATACATCCGCAATTCTCCCGCCATCCTTCCCCGCATGAGCATGAAGAAGGATCCCCTCATCATTTTCAAGCGATTTATTCATGACTGTCTGGTTCCGTTTCTTCTTTACGATCCATTTCCGCCTTCACACGCATAATACGGAATCCGTACATTTTAAGTACGGTAAACTTCCACCCGCCAAAAGAAATATGATCACCGACTTGGGGTATCCGTTCCAATTTCGAAAAAATCAGCCCGCCAATCGTATTATTTCTTTCTTCATCATCAAACTCCATTTGGAGCCTTTCAGAAACATCTTCTAGGATGACGGTACCGTCAAACTCATAAACATGGTCATTCACACGCAAAATTTCAGCAGGCGCGTTGCTCTCATTCTGCGGAATTTCTCCAGCCAGCTCTTCCATCAGATCCTCCAGCGTCACAAGGCCTGACGTCCCTCCATACTCATCCACGACGACCGCCAGGTATGTTCTCTTATTCTTCATCATTTGAAGGAGGGCCGGCGCGGGCATAACTTCAGGTACAGTCAGTATTTCCCTCATGATTCTTTTTATATTGTACTCACCCCTCAAAAGGCTTTCCAAAAAATCTTTTACATGAATAAATCCAAGAATATGATCCTTGTCCTCCATACACACGGGATAACAGGTATGATGCGTTTTTGAAATATTCCGGCGCATTACGTCCATATCATCATTAAAATCCAAAACGACCATATCATTCCGGGGAATCATGACATCCCTCACATCTAAATCAAAAAAGTCAAAAGAATTTTTGATCAACGTATTTTCAAGAGTATTCAAACGCCCGCCGCGATGACTTTCTTCCACGATGCAACGGATTTCATCTTCGGTATAAGTGAAATTAACTTCGTCTCTGCACGGGATTCCTTTCGTATCCAATATCTTTTTTATCGCGAACAAGCCGATGAAAATGAAAGGCTTCCATAGCCTGCAGGACAAATTGATGAACCATGTATAAGAGGATAACATGGACAGCGGCCTGACCAGTGATATGGATCCCGGCACAAGAATGGTAAAAATCCAATAGAGCATCAGTGCAATAACAATATAGGCAGAAACACCGGCATATACCAGCACCGCGGGAAAAAGATTTGTTTCTTCCCAAAACAAAACTGTGTGACGGACACTCTGATATAAAGAAAGGGCAAAAATGCTGCTGCAGAAAATATAACCGATCTGTGTCCCCGCAAGTACCACAGAAGTCTTTTGATAATAAGGAGCCACTTTTTCTACTTTCTCCGCATCCAGTTCATCATTATCTTCGATGTATTTCTTTCTCATTCGCGCAAAAGAAAAATTAACAGCAGTACATACATAATTGACGGCTGCCGCAAAAAGCGCAACGAAAATCCATACAATGATCCATTCTACGTGGGTATTGATAAGTCATCCCTCCTTTTTTAAAACATTATTTATGCTCTTTATACCCTAATTCCCGAAGGATATAATCTTTATTCTTCCAATCCCTGCTGACTTTCACCCATAAATCAAGAAATACAGGAGCGCCGATCAGATTTTGTATTTCCTCTCGTGCTTCCTGCCCAGCCTCTTTAAGCAAAATGCCTTTTTTCCCGATAATGATACGCTTCTGAGAATCCCGTTCCACATAAATCGTACAGCGGATATATACCTTTCCATTTTCCCGCTCACTAAATTCTTCAGTGAATACGCCAATCGCATGAGGAACTTCTTCTCTTGTACGCAGCAGTAATTTCTCTCTTACAATTTCCTGCACAATATTTCGCTCCGGCTGATCTGTCACCATATCATCAGGGAAATACTTGGGACCTTCAGGCAGGTATCTTTCCAGAACCATCGTAAATTCTTTCAAATTCTCTCCGCTTCGGGCGGAAAGCGGAATGATTTCCGAAAACGGGTGTATTCTGCTGTACCGTCCTATTTTCTTTAACAGCATATCTTTTTTTATTAAATCAATCTTACTCAGAACCAGCACGACGGGCACTTTTTTATCCTTGAGCAGACTCAAAATATACCGATCGCCCGCCCCGAGGGGATCATCACAGGCACAAATAAAGACAATGACATCCACTTCATTCAAAGCGTCCACCGTACTCTGACGAATAACCTGCCCTAATTTACTCTGCGGCTTATGCATTCCCGGTGTGTCAAGAAAGACAACCTGGGAATTTTTACCATTCCATACACCGGTAATCTTATTCCGCGTCGTCTGCGCATGAGCAGACACGATGGAAACTTTCTCCCCCAAAACCGCATTCATCAAGGTAGACTTCCCTACATTCGGCCGTCCCACAAGGGCAACAAATCCAGAATGGAATTTTTCTTCAGCCATTTCGTTCTCCTGTCCTTAAACAGCCTTCTTCAAAAGCATGGGGAAGCAATTTGCTTCCATCAAAAATTTTATAGTGGTCTTTATCTTTTGCCACAATAACCACGGGGATATGAAATTCCGCTATGACCTGGCGGCAGATTCCGCAGGGCATCGTAAAACCCTTATCACTCCCCGCCACAGCGATTCCCTGAAAACTTGTATACCCTGCTGTTACCGCACTGCCGATGGCATTCCTTTCCGCACACATACCCGCGGGATAAGAAACATTCTCTACATTACAGCCGGTAAATATATTTCCATCTTCACCAAGAACCGCCGCCCCTACGGAGTATCCCGAATAGGGAACATACGCATTCTTTCTTGCTGCAAGCGCTGCAGAAACCAAAGCGGCCGCTTCATTCCCCATCATTTTCAAGTTTTCCTTCCGTTACAATACGTTCCATACCGCAGGCACCAAGTATTTCTTCTTCCTTTTCCCGCATTTTCCTCTTCTCCTCCGGATCATAATGATCATAACCAAGAATATGGAGAAATCCGTGTACAGATAAATAGGCCATTTCCCGTTCTTTACTGTGCCCGAACTCTTCTGCCTGCTCAACCGCGCGGTGCAAATTAATAATGATGTCGCCCAACACTTTTTCTTCCTCCATACCGTCCCCTTCTTCGCCCTCGTTTAAAGCAAAGGAAAGGACATCCGTCGGCGCGTCAACTCCGCGGTATGTTTTATTCAGTTCATGAATGGTATCAGCGTCACAGATAAGGAGACTTAATTCCGCGTCTTCCGCCACGTTCTGCAATTCCGCCCCTTTCGAAAGAACTCTCAGAATAAGCGTTTCCAACTCTTCACTGTAAAATTGCTCATCACTGTAATTAATCGTAATTTCCATTATCTTCCACCCCCTGTCTTTTCTTTTTTGTATCTTCTTCATAAGCGTGGATAATGGCCGCCACCAAATCATGACGAACCACATCATCTTCCGTAAATGTCACAGATTCAATATCGGAAACATTTGCCAAAACACGCTGCGCATCAATAAGTCCGCTTTTCACATGAGGCGGAAGATCAATTTGGGTAACATCGCCATTAATAACCATTTTTGAACGATCCCCCAGGCGGGTCAGAAACATTTTAAGTTGTTCCACTGTCGTATTTTGCGCTTCATCCAAAATGACAAAAGATTTCTCAAGTGTCCTGCCCCTCATATACGCAAGCGGAGCCACTTCAATCTGGCCTTTCTGCTGCAGCCGGATGAACTCTTCCGGTCCGAACATATCCAAAAGACCGTCAAACAAAGGGCGCAGATAAGGATTTACCTTTTCCTGCATATCCCCTGGGAGGAACCCCAGTCTTTCACCTGCTTCCACAGCTGGACGCACTAAGATAATCCTCCGGACATCATGATTTTTTAGAAAAAATGCCGCCAATGCCACTGCCAGGTATGTTTTTCCCGTTCCCGCGGGACCAACGCCAAAGGTAATGGAATTCCGGCGGATCGCATCTACATACATTTTCTGCCCTAACGTTCTCGGACGGACAGCTTCTCCATTCCGTGTAAGATTAATAATATCCTCTTTCATCTCATGAAGCAGTTCCATCTTCCCCTCATCAAAAAGCTTCATGATGAGGAGCATCTGTCTTTCAGAAACACGGATACCTCTTTTGGCGTCAGATAAAATCTCTTCAATCACTGACAGGCTTTTGTATACTTTCTCTTCCGATCCTTTTACACGGATCAGATTCCCGCGGCATAAGATATCCGTGCCATAATGTTCTCCCGCCAACGCAAGCAGACGGCCGCCCTGCGCAAACACACGAGCGGCGTCCTGCATTCCCTGTACCAGTATTTCTTTTTCTACTTTCGTTTTTATAGTGCTTCACCCCATCTTATATAAACCAAAGAAAAATTCTTATTCATGCAGAAATCTTCGAACAGCTGCCCCGTGAAGATAATTACAAGCCGATCCCTGTTGAATATGTCTGTTTCTCATCAGCTTCTCTATATATTCTTTTACTTCCCACCACGGACGTCCGCCATTTACGGAAAGCGTATTTGCCGAAGCACGCCCCACAATTCGCTGCACCACGATATCAGGGCGGAGCATGGATAAAATCAGAACAACTCTTTCCGCATATTCTTCAGGGGGTAAAAGTTTTATATCCCCTTTTTCATACATCTTCGCCAATTTCGTTCCTTTAATAATGTAGAGAGAATGTATTTTTATTTCCGTGACGGGAAGAACCGAAACCAATTTTGCCGCTTCTTCCACATCGATACGGTCGTCCCACGGCAAATCAGCAATGATGTGCGCGCATAAATCAAAATGATACCTGCCAATTTGAAGAGCCGCATCAATAAACTCTGCCACCGTATGGCATCGTCCTATTTTAAGAAGTGTGTGAGGATTTACGCTTTGCAGCCCAAGCTCTACCGTGATATTCGTCCCGTATTTCCCCTGGGCCTCTCTGAGTACCTCCAGGTACGACTCATGGATACAATCGGGTCTTGTGGAAACCGCAAGTCCTACGATATCAGGATGCCCACAGGCTTCCCCCACACAGTATCTGAATCGGGAAAGCGGCATATAGGTATTTGTGAAATTCAAAAAATAAGCAATGAATTTTTTTGCCTTATATTTCGGTCCCACATGGGAAATACTCCGATCAATCTGGCGGGTAATTTCCATTCCCACCGCCTTTGTTTCATAGTCCGCCCGAATAGAACCGCAAAAAATGCACCCGTCACTATCTAATGTACCGTCTCGATTCGGACAAGTCACGGGAAGGGCAATCGGAATCTTATAAACTTTCTCATTATATTTTTCTTTCAGATAATCCGAATACGTTCTGTACAATGCCATAGCATCTGCTCCTGTATATTTTTATTATATAACACCCTCTCTCATTTACACAAAAGAATTGCTTCTGTACAATAGAAATTAATAGAACATAGAGGAGGCACACCAATGATCCGTATCTCTACGGTGCAGTTATCCGTTATTCCGGGAAATATCCGCGCCAACTTTGAACAGATGGAAAGAGAAATACAAAACGCCCGAAAGCAAAACACTGACATCCTGATCTTTCCCGAACTCTGCCTGTCAGGGTACATGATCGGCGACCTGTGGGAACAGAATGCTTTCCTTCGTGAATGTGAGCGGTATGGTCAGAAAATAGCCGATGCGGCAGAAAACATTATTGTTATCTTCGGCAATATAGCCGTTGACCCGAAAAAAAAGAATAATGATGGCCGTGTAAGGAAGTATAATGCCGCTTTCGCCGCCTGCGACGGACAGTTCTTAAAAAATGCCAGGGGGTTATCTTATACTATTAAAACGCTGCTCCCTGATTACAGGCAATTTGATGACAAACGCCACTTTACAAGCCTTCCTGAGCTGGCTGCCGAAGAAAATCAATCCGTATCCTCCCTGCTTGCGCCTTTTACATTTACCATCAGGCAGGAAACTCTCCGCGCAGGCATTGTTCTTTGCGAGGACAGCTGGGATGAAAACGCACGGCTGTCCCCTATGGAAATCCTTTCAGAAAAAAATATCGATATTCTTTTCAATCTGTCCGCCTCGCCATTCACCTTGGAAAAGAATGATAAAAGACACCGTCTCTTCTCTGCCTCGCTTTCCCGCCTCGGCTGCCCTATGCTCTACATCAATAGAAGAGGACTGGAAAACAATGGAAAAGACTGCTATACCTATGACGGCATGACTGCCGCCTACGATCCGAAAGGTACACTTCTTGCCGAAGCAGTCCCTTATCAGGCGGAGCGTTCTTGCTTTTCTTTTGATATCGCCACAAAAAAACTGACTGCAGAAAAAGAAATGAAACCGTTTAGGGGAGATATGTTGCTGCCTGCTCTCCGCTATGGGTTGAAAGAATTTTTATCCGCCATTCATGCAGGCAGGGTGGTCATCGGCATCTCAGGAGGCATCGATTCCGCGGTCAACGCCGCACTGTACCGCTCGGTTCTTCCTGCGGAAAATCTCCTTTTAGTGAACACGCCGACACGGTTCAATTCGGAAACCACAAAAAATCTGGCGCGGCGGCTTGCCGAAAATCTGGAAGCTCCTTTTGTGGAACTCCCTATCGATTCTTTTATCAATGAAACAGTTTCTCAAATTGACGATTTGCAAATTCCTTCTCCGTCAGACATGAAAACACCGCACCTCACCGGTTTTATGAAAGAAAATATACAAGCCCGTGACAGAAGCACCCGTATCCTCGCCACGCTTTCTTCCGCCTTTGGCGGCATATTTACCTGCAACGTAAACAAAACCGAATTAACCGTCGGTTACGGTACGCTCTATGGCGATCTGTCCGGCGCTCTTGCCGCTACAGCCGACCTTTGGAAGCATCAGATATATGCACTCGGCAGAACTCTGAACAGATATTTCGATAAAAACATGATTCCTGATGAAATATTTACTGTCAGGCCAAGCGCTGAGCTTTCCGAAAATCAAGACATTACAAAAGGATTGGGGGATCCCCTTATTTATGAATACCATGATTTTCTCTTCCGCTCGTTTATCGAACCATGGAATCGGATAACACCGGAAGAGATTCTTACCTGGTACAGTAAAAATTGTCTGGAGGAAAAACTGGGAACTCCTGTATCCATCAAATCTATTTTCAAAACACATCACGATTTTATCACTGATTTGGAAAAATGGTGGAATTTGTTTGCAGGATTTGCCGTTGCCAAGCGCATACAGGCGCCCCCCCTGCTTGCCGTCAGCCGCCGTCCTTACGGCTATGATCTCCGTGAATCGCAAATAGCCCCTTACTATACCGACACCTATATCCATCTGAAAAATTCTCTTTTATCAAATGGCTGATCAACGTAAAAGGAAGCGCTTACTATGACGCCTCCTTTTATATTGCTTTTTAATTTTTCTTAAAGTATGGTTTAAAACTGGACTCATGCATATTGCTCTTTTCCCTTTTTCTACTTTCCTGCGGACGGGAACGATGTCCGTTATACCTGCCGTCCCGTTTTTCACTTTCATAGTTTTTATCACGGGAATGCCCTTGCAATCGTCTGCCGCGTCTTTCCCCGCCAAAAGAGCGTTTGCCGCCGGAGCTTCTGCGCTTCTTAAACTGCGGACGTTCTTCCGTAATCTTTACAGGCGTCACATCAGGCTGTTTTGTGAGCAGTTTAATTGCCGCCGCAACTAAAGATACCGCATCCACATGGTTCAGAAGTTCTTCCGCATTTTCACGATATTCTTCCAGTCCGGTCCCCCGGGACGCTTCCTGCAGATTCTCAATAGCAATCCGCTGATTTCCTTCAATAACGTCAGACAGCGTAGGAACACTCTTTCTTCTGATTTTGCGTCGGATAGCGCGTTCAATATCATGAAGCTGCCCGATTTCTCTGGAAACAACAAAAGTCATGGCCAAACCGGTCTGTCCCGCCCGTCCCGTACGGCCTACACGGTGCACGTACGTTTCAGAATCCTGGGGCATATCAAAATTATATACATGGGTTACCCCGCTGATATCCAATCCTCTTGCTGCCACGTCAGTAGCTACAAGAATATCAATTGTGCCTTCTTTAAACTGGCGGACGACTGCATCGCGTTTCTGCTGAGACAAGTCACCATGAAGACCTTCTGCCATATACCCGCGCTTTTTCAACGCCTCCGTCACCTCGTCGGCACGGCGTTTCGTCCGAACAAAGACAATGGCCAGTTCAGGATTCTCCATATCCAGCAGCCGGCAAAGACAATCGAACTTCTGCATATCCGGCAATTCGATATATTCCTGTTCCACCAGGTCAATTGTAACCGTAGCCGCTTTAATCTTCACAAGCACAGGATCACGAAGGAAAGATTCCGCCAGTTCTCTGATCGGTGCCGGCATGGTAGCAGAGAAAAACATCGTCTGCCTTTCTTCAGGCATCCCCGCTAAAATAGTGCGGATATCATCAATAAATCCCATATCCACCATTTCATCGCCTTCATCAAGAACAAGAATCTGGACATGGGACAGATCAATGGTTCCTCTCTTCATATGGTCCATAAGACGACCCGGTGTCGCCACAATAATATTCGGCTTCTTGCGAAGCGCGCGAAATTGTCTTTCGATATCCTGTCCGCCATAAATAGGCAATGCATGAATCGGCAAGTACTGGGCAAGCCGATTCATCTCTTCCGCAGACTGGATGGCCAATTCTCTCGTTGGCGAAAGCACGATAGCCTGCGGGCCTTTTTCTGTCATGTCAATCTTTTCCAGAATCGGAATACCAAATGCCGCTGTTTTGCCCGTACCGGTCTGTGCCTGTCCAATCAGATCCTTCCCCTCCATCGCCGCGGGAATAGATGCTTTCTGGATAGGAGTGGGCTCCTCAAATCCCATATCTTCAATAGCCTTCATGATTTCAGGAACAAGGCCCAGTTCCTTAAATGTATCGTACATAATACCTCCTGCACGAAAAAAGGAAACGCACAAGCGCCCCCTATAATTGACTTATTTGTAGCCTGTAATTTCGTTATTATAACATAGTTTTTATTTATATAATAGTAATTAGAAAGTATAATTTTTTCAAATTGCGGTCAAGGAAAACATCTTGCTCCTTATTTTAACATAAAGAGACACTTAAAAAAATTTTCTTTACATAATCTTTCCTGAACTTCTTTTTTGACAGGCAATAAGCAGGTTGAATAAGTAATAAACAGGACTTATATGCCGTTAATACAGAAAAATACTATTTTTGTCTTTAATATGCAAAAAGCAACCGGAAAGGCTGCTTTTTTCTTTGGTGGGCGATGACAGGATCGAACTGCCGACATTCTGCTTGTAAGGCAGACGCTCTCCCAGCTGAGCTAATCGCCCGTATGTTGGTGACCTGTGCGAGATTCGAACTCGCGAACCCGCCGTGAAAGGGCGGTGTCTTAACCACTTGACGAACAGGCCGTTGGCTCCTGAAGCAGGGTTCGAACCTGCGACATCGTGATTAACAGTCACGCGCTCTACCGGCTGAGCTATTCAGGAATACGTACTAAGGTACGTGACATATAATATCAGATTTTTTTTGACTTTGCAACAAAAGATATACATTCTCCCAAAATATACAAACCGAAAGCATTAAGTTATATCCTTATATGAAAAAACTATTTGTATACATAAGAAAATACGGAAAAGCAGGAATCATCATATTAAGAATAGATCATGATGAATAAAATGATTCGTACCATGCCTTCCGTATTTTCTTTACTCTATTTAACGATTTTATTCTTATCGGGTATGACTCCCCTTATCTTTTAACAAAAGATTCTTAGCAGGTTTTACCGTTCCGTATCAAAACCGATGACATATCCCTCATGACGTACCAAGGTAACAGGACCGTCCCTGTTCGGTTTATCAAAAGTAAAGTAATGATCCGCCTTAGGTTTATAGACTACACCTTTTTTGCATTCCTCCGGAAGTATGATACTTATTTCTCCCTTTTCCCCTGTTCCGCCATCCCAAAGAGAACCGCGGGTTTTGAGTATCAAAAGATTATTTTCCAGACGCACCTCTAAATCTTCCCGTCCCGCTTTCACAATACCATAAATTAAATCGCATTTCGCTGTAGTCGGCCCGGGAGGCGCCGGCATTCGGCGCGCTTCAGCATCATTTCTCGAAAGAAGGGCTCCTGTTTTCTCATCATACCAGCCATGGACTTCTGCATTATAAACCATACCATTTTCTCTTGTACCGTCTGCCGGTTCCCCCTCATATAAAGGCTCCTCACTGGATTCCGTCGTAGAAACACCGACCTTGTTCAATACTTTTCCAAGATTGAAACCGGCAGCCGTATTCCCCACAACGCTGAAAGCTAATCCTGCTGCTATCCCTAATATTAATAATCTTCTTACGTTGGACATATTGACACCTCCCATTCTTACGATCTTCCCATACGATGAGGAACGAACTTTCCCTTCCCCGGCCTAAGCGTATACCTTAAATCTTCTCCCCGTTCAATATCCATTATATTACCAAGATCAGGCATTGTCAGTCTTGAAAAATAACCGGCACCATACCCCTCTTTGCTGAAAATAATATCATAATAAAGACCTTTGCTGAAATCAACAGTCACTTCAAAATATCCCCGTGCATCAGTTCTTGCAACCTCTACTGCATCACCGCCTTCAATTGATAATGTATGACCATCGACACTTTTCAGCTCAATGCCGTCATAGTTATCGGTATAAGCACCCACCGCCGGTCCATAAAGAATAACTCCTTCCAGCGGCTTACGTTCGCCATCTTGACCTTTCACAAAAATATGCCCTTTAAATGTAAATACTTTGGAGTCCTTCCTCACGGAAGCTCCTTGTTTGGAATTGCCGGCCTCCTCTCCAGGAAGATTGATTTGCGGCAGTTTTAAACTTCCCAGATTAAATCCGGCTTCCACTGACATCGTCCCCAGCACCAAAGCTGCCAATACCAGTGTTAATACCCCTTTTCTCCTCATTTGCATGACACCTCCCGGTCTCCTAAAAAAATAAATAATAACATAACAGCTTTATTATGAGCTAAGTAAAATATTGTCTAAATACCCAAACAGATACTTATCCTAAATAAATTTAATTATCTATATATATTATGATAATATAATTTTTTTATAAGTGTCAAGCATATCCCAAACCAGTGCAGCAGGACATGAGTCACAAAACCGGCAATGTACAAACCATTCTGATCCACTAATGCGGAAAGTTATATCTTTTTTTGCATACACAAAAAGCAACCCTCCCGGTTGCTTTTCTTTGGTGGGCGATGACAGGATCGAACTGCCGACATTCTGCTTGTAAGGCAGACGCTCTCCCAGCTGAGCTAATCGCCCATATTCGGATAAGCTTATTATGCCTTATCTCATTATTTTTTTCAAGTGCTCTCCGCTGCCTTTCCGATCCTTCCTGTCATCTTTTCAAGAATATTATAAACAGACTTGACAAGAGTTACTACGTCCGTCTATACTCATGTTAATACATTATGCACAAGGATGAAGAAGCGCTTTTGCAAGCTCTCCAGAGAGATGGTGGACGGTGGAAACCATCAGCAAACAATTGTCGTTCCGCTTCAGAGTGGTAGATGATGAATCTATCGGGTATGCCCGTTACAGCAGATTAAAGATGGCTGAAAAGCAATTTGGGTGGTATCGCGGGTGCTCTCGTCCCTTAGAGGATGAAGAGCGTTTTTTATTACACAGGATACTTTGCCCCTTTTGGTTTTCTGCTAAATTGGGTGGCACCGCGAGAAAAGAGAAGCTCGTCCCATGGGACGCTTCTCTTTTTGTGTTTATAAAGTATAGGAGGTCTCTTTTATGAATCGAGTCTATAATTTCAATGCCGGCCCTTCTCCGCTGCCACTGGAAGTGCTTGAAGAAATCCGGGATGAGATGACAAATTTCAAAGGCACCGGGATGGGAATTATTGAGATGAGCCACCGCTCCAAAGAATTTCAATCCGTCATAGAAGAAACGAAGTCATTGCTTTTCGATCTCATGAATCTTACGCCGGATCATGAAATCGTATTTATTCAAGGCGGCGGCACCATGCAGTTCCTTATGGAAAGTTATAATTTCCTCCACACCCGCGCCGCTTACGCAGATACCGGCGTGTGGGCACACAAAGCTCGTGATTCTGCTGCCTTCTTCGGAGAAGCGTATGATGCAAATTCCGCTAAAGACCGAAACTATTCCTATATTCCGGAGGACTGCCTGATCAAGCCGGAAACGGATTATCTCCACATTACGACAAACAATACGATTTACGGCACGGAATATTGGAAATTTCCGGAGGTAAAGATCCCCATCATTTGTGACATGTCCTCTGATATCCTTTCCCGACGCATAGATTTCAACCGTTTCGACATGATTTGGGCAGGCATACAGAAAAACCTGGGTGCCGCCGGTATGGCTCTTGTCATTCTTAAAAAGGATTTTGCAAAAACGGCGCGTACCGATATTCCTCCTTTTCTTCAATACAAAACATTTATTGAAAAAGATTCCGCCTATAATACACCGCCGGTATTCTGCATTTACACATTGAACAAGATGCTCCACTGGATAATAAAACAAGGCGGACTGGATATCATTGAAAAAAGAAACAAGGAAAAAGCAAAATTGATTTACGACATCATCGACAAAAGCAACGGATTTTATAAAGGGCATGCCCTAAAAAAAGACAGAAGCCGTATGAATATTACTTTCAACCTTTCTTCTGCCGACGAGGAAAAAGATTTCATTGAGAAAGCAAAAGAAAACCGCTTTATCGGCGTCAATGGCCACCGACTCGTAGGCGGCTGCCGTATTTCTCTTTATAATGCAGTTACCATAGACGCCTGTAAAGCAGTTGCCCAATTCATGGAAGCATACCGGAAAGAGCATCAATAATCTTATCTGTACATTTTTTATTATTTTTTAGGAGGAGACATTATGTTCAAAATTTTTATCACTGCCGATGTTGCTAAGGAAGCAAAGGAATTTCTGGAAAAAGAATTTGTTGTGGATATCCGCCCAAACATGGATGAAGATGAATTGTGCAAAGTGATCGGCGAATATGACGCTGTCATTACAAGAAGCCAGACAAAAATCACAAAAAATGTCATTCATGCCGCTACTAATCTAAAAGTCATCGGCCGCGCCGGTGTGGGCATTGACGGCATTGATATTCCTGAAGCTACGGCGAAAGGAATTACTGTGGTAAACACGCCAGAATCAAACACAATCGCCGCCTGTGAGCATACCCTTGCCCTTATGCTTTCCATAACCCGCTATATCCCTCAAGCACACCAGTCCATTATGGAAGGCCGCTGGGACCGCAAAAGCTTTACCGGCATCCAGCTTTTGAATAAAACAGTCGGTATTATCGGTGTGGGCCGTGTAGGCTCCAATGTAGCAAAACGTCTGCAGGCGTTCAACATGAAGACCATTGGCTATGACCCTTACATTCCGCTGGAACGAGGCCAGCAGCTGGGAGTAGACCTGGTAGATCTTGATACGCTTCTCCGCGAATCCGATTATATTACGCTCCATACACCGCTCACCGAGGAGACAAAAAGCATGATCGGCGCGAAAGAAATAGAAAAGATGAAGGACGGGGTACGCATTGTGAATGCCTCCCGCGGCGCTGTCATTGATATTGATGCTTTAGCAGAGGCACTAAAAACCGGAAAAGTTGCCGGTGCCGGCATCGATGTGTGGACAAATGAACCGCTCAAACCGGAAAACAATCCTTTCCTGGGGATGAAAAACGTAACGCTCACCCCCCATCTGGGTGCCTCCACAGCCGAAGCACAAACAGGCGTCGCCACTGATGTAGCCCGCGGCGTTGCTGACGCTCTCCATGGAGAACCGGTAGCGACTGCTGTCAATGCATCACCCATCACAAGAGCCACGCTCGCCGTTATCCAACCTTATTTCAATTTGTGCGAACGCATGGGAAATATTGGTATTGATTTGGCTGACGGACGCATTTCCCGTGTCAGTGTAGAATATACAGGTGAATTGACTGAAACAGAAACCACCCCACTCACCACGGCTGTCCTGAAAGGACTTTTAACCCCCATTCTTCAGCAAACGGTTAATTTTGTAAATGCAAGAAATATCGCGGAAGAACGGCATATGGAGATACGGGAAGTCAAGGCAAAAAAAGGACATTACTTCACCAATACGGTCACGCTCACTATTGATACCGATAAAGGTACACATCGTATTACAGGCTCCCTTTTCGACAGGAAAGAAGCGAAAATCGTTTCTCTTGACCACTTCCGTGTAGACTTTGAACCGAAAGGCTGCATCATCCTTGCTCCTCATGAAAATAAACCGGGCATGATCGGCCAGATGGCAGGTATTCTCGGCAAGGCAGGCGTAAACATCAATGGAATGCAGGTAGGTGCATCCAAAGACAAAAATACCAATATTATGGCCGTTGCCATTGATAAGGATATTCCCAGCGCTATCCTCCCCGTTCTTGCAAACATTGACGGAATCCACGGAATTACAGTCATTCACTGCGAAAGTCATTAACGGAAATGAGGTCATTATGGTACGAATTATTCTTATACGTCATGGGGAAACCACATGGAACGTGGAAGGTCGTTATCAGGGACAGGAAGACATTCCTCTTTCCCCAAAAGGAATCGCTCAGGGAAAAGCCGTCGGTCTTGCCTTAAAAGATATATCCATTGATGCGGCCGTCTCCGGACCGCTCTCCCGTGCCTTTGATACCTGCCGTTTCATTACCGAATATCACCATGTAAATATCCGTGTCGACGAGCGGATCACGGAAATCTCTCACGGCAGATGGGAAGGCGTCCATGCCGATGAAATCCAAAAAAACTATCCGAAAGAATTTGAACTTTGGCATAACCGGCCTGAACAGGTACAAATGCCCAGCGGGGAATCTCTGGAAGATGTAAGAAAACGCGTCCGTGCCGCCTTTGACGATTATGCCGCTATATATCAGGGCAAAACGCTTCTCGTTGCCGCCCACGATGCGGTCAATAAAGTCATCCTCTGTGATCTCATGGGACTCGGCATGGAACATTTCTGGCATTTCAAACAGGACAATGCCTGTATCAACGTCATAGAAGAACATGAAAAAAGTTGGAGGCTTGTCACATTAAACGCCACGACCCATTTAGGATATCTCTTTTCAGGTATTGATCAAAAAGGGTTATAAAAGAAAACCGGACAGGAATAATTTCATTTCCGCCCGGTTTTTGTTCTTGCTATTTATTCATTACTGCCGCCGGCGTGTTGTCCTTATCGGCATGGACAGTCTCCGATAACTTTGCTTCCACATCTGTCGGCACACGGCGGTAAGGAAATTTTTTCCACAGCCGTTTCATCACTTCATCCATAATGTAACGGTTACGTACGGAACTTTCTTCTTCTCTTTCGTAGTAAGCCGCCTGATCATCCCTGACCCCTTCGCCGTTCTTACAGCTGTATATATCAATAACAACCTGCGTTTCCACAACGGGATCTATGTCAAAGAAAATGGAAATCGGATAAGAGCGCCTCTGTACCCACCTTGTAACAACAGGAAGTACGACAATATCCGCTCCCGTTTCCTCAGCAATGGCAGGAAGCTCCGCAGGACTGATATTCTTATAAACATAGTCAACCGTATCTAATTTTCTGTAATAAGGGTAACGGAACACCGCATCCATCTCTTTTGCAATGTATGATGCGGCATAGCTGCCTCTATCATTGCTCTGTGGCAAAAAAAGCAGTACTGTCCGTGTATTATCAAAGTATCCCATTTTCCGGTTTACCGACTTGTCAGCGGCTTGTGCCATCATCCCCACTGCACATACCATAAAAAAACAAAATAAATATTTCATAAAAGTCTTCATGGCAAATCTCCTTGTAGTACATGTTCAGAGCTTTATTTTTTCCAGTGTATCACAAGAGTTTCTCTTTCCGTACCCGTATCTTTTTATTTTCTGCTATAAGACTTTTCTATATTGTCCTTGCATGATATAATGATAAAAAACTTTTATATGTCCCCTACTAATCTGTAGAGTCTTGTTTTCAGAGGTGTTTGCATGAATAATACGGACTGGAAAATCCTGATCTATCTCCGTGAGGAGCGAAGTATCAATAAAGTTGCCAAACGGCTGTTTATGACTCAGCCGTCATTGACATACCGCCTGAGTCAAATGGAAAAGGAAATTGGTTGTCCGCTTTTTATCCGCACCAATAAAGGAGTGCACTTCACCGATGCGGGAGCACGGCTCTTTTCCTTTGCGGAAAAAGAACTCCAGCAGTACCAGGACATGAAGAATTATGTCACCCACGAACCAAACTCTATTTCCGGTGTCCTCCGTATCGGGGCATCCCAATCTTTTTCCCAGTCCCACGGTCCTGCGCTTCTGAAAGGATTCGTTGATGAGTATAGTGATATTGAAATATCGCTGACTACAGACACAAGCGATCGTTTAGTAAAACTGGTCAAAAAAGAAGACATCCATCTTGCTATCGTCCGCGGCAACCAGGAATGGCCCGAATCCGATATTCTTCTGGAAGATGCCCCGCTGTACCTGATTTCAGCCAAGCCTATTGATTTCAGTACATTGGCACAGCAGCCTTCCATACGCTACCGCAGCGATCCGTCTTTGGATGAACTGCGTACCCGCTGGTGGCGCCAGAACTTCACAAAGTCCCCCCACTTCTCACTGACTGTAAGCGACTGCAATACCTGCGTGGAAATCGTCAACCACGGTCTTGGCCACTCACTGATTCCGGCAGACATGCTTCCCAAGTGCAAACCGAATGTAGACCGACAGATGATTTACAACAGCCAGAAGCAGCCTATATATCGTCCGAGCCACCTCATATTCAAAGAAGCCATGCTCCAGTCTACACCGGTACGGATTTTTGTTGATTATGTAAAAAAATATTTCAAGATTAAAGATAACTGAATGAAACAGTTAATGATTTAAAAGGGTCATATCTGATACTTATGAATCATTTTTGTCCGCTGAAAAAGCAGTAAACCAATTTTGATTTACTGCTTTTGAATTTCTATGTTGTAGGTTCTTATTTAACTGTTTGATTTTGACAACTTTGACAACCTGGAATTTGTTGCTATTTCTTCTTTACAATGATGGCGGGAATGATAAAATATAAAGCATTTGTCATCATCCATGCAGAAAAAGGGGTCAAAATTATTTTTTATCTTTATTTATAATATTTTTGACACCGTCAATTGTTCCTTCTATAGCATCTTTAACATCTTCAGCAACTTCTTTAACTTTTGCAGCTGCTTTTTCCGCAGCCCCTTCTTTTTCTATTTTTTTATCACCGGTTAATTTACCTACACCTTCTTTTGCCGCACCTTTAGCTTGGTCGATTTTTTCTTCTATTGACATGATCATGACTCCTTTTATTTAAATTATTCTTTTTTCCCAAAGAAAAATGAAACAACAGCAATAACAATTACTGCACCTAAGATAGAAGGAACTAATGCCATTCCCGCTAGAGTTGGCCCCCATGTACCAAACAGTGCTTGACCTACCGATGAACCCAATAAACCTGCAATGATATTAGCAATTATACCCATTGCTCCACCCTTTTTAGTAATCGCTCCCGCAATAAAGCCTATAAATCCTCCAACAATAATTGACCAAATCATAATCTCACTCCTTTACATATTATTCATATATTTATCTTTAAACTCTTAAGTCAAGCAGTTTTTATAAACATTAATATATTTGGTTTATTCTCTTTATAACCATTATCCCTACAACTTCTAATCTACCTCACCAAATACCTGTTAGTATTGTACTATTTTTAATATATTTTTTCCACTGTATATCACTCTTAATCAGTTGATATTATGCGGCCCAGTCCGCACTTTCATACCCTTATGTCTCGTTGGTTTTCTGATTATAAAGAACGAAGAACTCTCCTGAATCAGGTGAAAAAAGAATTTTACTAAAATGAAAAATCGTATCCTCACTAGAGAATAACAAAAGGATACGATTTTAAATGAAATATGTGTTTGTATTTTTAAACTTTTGTGGATTGGCTCAGTATATGGTCTTCCGTTTCAAAAAGCGCCTTTGCAAATTCAAGAGCATTGAAACGTTGGAGATCATCTTCTCTTTCACCAAGACCGATCCAACGGATTGGCACATGGAGTTCTTCATGAATGGAAAGGACAACACCGCCTTTTGCCGTTCCGTCTAATTTTGTCAGCACTACGCCGGTCAGGGGAACGATTTCTCCAAAATTCTGCGCCTGGCTGACCGCGTTTTGTCCTGTCGTAGCATCTAATACGAGAATAGTCTGGTGGGGCGCGTCGGGAATTACTTTTTTTACGACACGGCTGATTTTAGCCAATTCTTCCATAAGGTTTACTTTCGTTTGCAGCCGTCCCGCCGTATCAATCAGCACCACATCGGAACCGCGCGCCTTAGCCGCTGATACAGCATCAAACGCCACCGCTGCAGGATCTGCTCCCTCTGCATGCTTCACAATATCTGCTCCTGTCCGTTCCGCCCAAATAGAGAGCTGTTCGGAAGCAGCAGCTCTAAATGTATCTGCCGCCGCCAAAAGAACTTTCTTCCCTTCTTTACGGAATTGGGCCGAAAGTTTCCCGATGGTCGTCGTCTTACCCACCCCATTGACTCCCACTACAAGGTATACTTCCGGATGATGGGAAATATCTTCCTTTCCATCTTCCGTCAGCATATTCACCACCGTTTTTTCCATAAACGGCATCACTTCATTCGTACTGCTGATCATACCTTCCGTCACACCGCGTCGAATCTGCCGCATCAGATAATCGGTGGTACGCACGCCAAGATCGCCGGAGAGAAGAACCATCTCCAGATCTCCCAAAAAGTCATCGTCAATTTTTGCATAACCGATAACAACCGTTTCGATATTTTTGATCAGACTTTCTTTGGTCTTTTTTAGTCCATTTCTTACCTTATCAAGAAACCCCATCTTGTTCCTCCTTTATATAATCTCCCACACGGACCGTCACAAGAGAGGAAACCCCCTTCTCCGCCATAGTCACCCCTTGAAGGGTATCAGCAAATTCCATCGTTTTCTTTCTGTGAGAAATAATGACAAACTGTGTCTTCCTTTTATAATCCGCGATCATACGGCTGTATCTTTCCACGTTGGCATCATCAAGTGCCGCATCAATTTCATCAACGAAACAAAACGGTGCGGGACGGTAAGCCATAAAAGAAATAAGCAGCGCAATAACGGTAAGCGCCCGTTCACCACCGGACATGAGCGTCAAAGGCTGGCGCTTCTTTCCCGGAAGCTGGAGATACATTTCTACGCCACCCTCCAGCGGATGCGCTTCATCGGTCAACTCCAAACGGGCTTTGCCGCCGGAAAACATAATCTGCATAATGCGGGCAAATTCCACATTGATCATTTTAAAGGCATCAGCAAACCGTTCAGACATCGTTTTATCAATATCGTGAATCACTGTTTCCAATCCGCTCTTTGCTTTTTTCAGGTCTTCAATCTGCGTTTCATAGAAAGCGCGGCGGCGGAGGTGGAGTTCATACTCTTCTTCCCCATTGGGATTTACCGCGCCGAGTTTGCTGATGCGTTCTTCCAGATCCGCCTGTTTTTCTTTCATTTCCGCCATAGATCCCTGAATACGCATGCTTTCTGCCATCTCTACAGTCAGTTCCTGTTCACGCAGTCTTTCTTTCTCTTCTGCTTCCTGCGCCTTAAAACTGTCGATACGCGCCTGACGGTCCGCCATATCTTTACGGACAGCTGAAGACTTCTCCTGCGCGTTCCTCCAGGCATCATCCTGCTGTTTTCGCTCCGCAGAGAAAGTATCAGAAATATTTTGCATATTCTCCAGACGTCCTTTTACTTCATTCCATTCTTTTTCCGCCAAATTAAATTTTTCTTCAATATCTCTTAATTCCGACGCAAGCCTTTCTTTCTGCTCCCTGTTTTCCAATATGTCATGGGAAAGTTTTTCCCTGTCCTTCCTTTGTTCCAAAGCAGCATTTTCTCTTTCTTGCTTCCCCCTCTTCCCAAAATTCACCGCTTCTTCCGCTTTTGTCACATCAATGCGGATTTCCATGAGGCGGGCATCCAAATCTGCCACAGCTTTTTTCAGTGAGGCACTTTTTTCATCAGCTTCCATCACAGGGATATCACCAAACCCAGCCAGCCGCTCTTCCAATAATGCTAAATTTTCCGTAATGGCAGCCAACCCCTCTTCTGCCGTCCGGAGATCAGCCTGATTTTTCTCTTCTGCATTTTTCTCCGTTGAAAGAATACGGGACAAACCGTCTTTCTTCCCTGATATTTCCGCCAAACCGATTTTTAAAGACTGATAATCTTCCCGTTCTTTTGTTACTTTTTCGGATAGTTCCGCACAGAAATCATCATGAATACTTTTTTCCTTTTTCAAATCAGCAAGCAGCTTTTCCGTTTCTTTTTCTTCTTTCAGAAGATCATTAATCTCCTTCTTTCTTCCAAAAAAAGTATTCTCTTGCTTCCGCATGGAACCACCTGTAAGAGATCCGCCGGGATTAACCAGCTGTCCATCCAGTGTCACTAAACGCAGACGATAATTATATTTTGCGGAAACGTTTCGAGCGATATCCAGATTCTCGGCAATCAGCGTCTTTCCTAAAATAAAATCCATCAAATCGCTATACTCTTCATCACAGAAAAACAGCTCTGACGCTATACCGTGGATTCCTTTCTCACTGCACGCTTTTCTTTCATTTCCGTCATTTCCGCGGGGACGCATGGATTCTAAAGGATAGAATGTCGTCCGTCCCAAATTATTTTTCTTGAGCCAGGTAATGACATCTCCGGCTGAACGGGACGTATCTGTCACGATATAAGAAACAGAACTGCCAAGGGCCACCTCAGCTGCCGCCGTGTACTTCGGAGGAACCCGTATCAGTTCACCCACGGCGCCAAGGATATGCTGTCCAAAAAGAGACCGGCTTTCCAGAATCGTCTTTGTCGTATGAGAAAAACTGGCATACTCCCGATCCGCCCGTTCCAGATATTCACGACGGGAAATAATTTTCATCAATCGGGCATGAAAATCATTGATTCGGTTCATTTGTCGGAACTGTTTATCCTGCGCTTCTTTTAAACGAATGCCGTCGTTTTTGCCGTTTTCTTCCAGCACTGTCATCTTTTCCCGCACAGATGCTTCTTCAGCCGTCAGATTCTCTACCTGGATTTCCGTCATCTTTCTCTTTTCTGACAATTCCAATCCGGCCGCTTTAAACTTTTCTCTCTCTTCCGTAAGACGAACTTTCTCACGGTTCCCCTGTTCTATTTCCCGTTCCAGGCTTTCCTTTTCCGCCAGCCTTCGGCGGTTGACTGCCAGTGCATCCTGATAAGCCGTTTCCGCTGTTAGAAGCTCGCTTTCTGCAATGCGACGCTTTTCTTCTTCCGCTTTAAGCAATGTTCGTTTCTCCAGAAGGAGAGACTCCGCCTCCGCCAGTTCCTCCAGCATTTCCCGCATTTCTTCTTTCAATTCATTTTCCGCTTCGGTCTGGTCTTCTTCATCTTCTTTTAAACGGACTGACTCCTCCTCCGCATGACGAAGTGCTTCTTCCTTGACGCGGTAATCTCCGCGGAGCGTCTCCATCAATCGCTGCTTTTCTGCAGAGTCGGCGCCAGCCTTACGCAGATTTTCCTGCTGTTCCAGTTCCTCTTTTTCCAGTTTTGCCTTCGCTTCCGCATAACGGGCAAGTTCCGTCTGCCACTTTACATCCTGATCTGCAAGAGAATTATACTCGTTTTCATACCGGGCGATCATCCGCCCCACCGATGTCAGCCGGAGAAGTGACATTGTCGCTTCCACTGCACGTCTGTCTTTGGAGAGAGCCTTATAAATTTTAGATTTCTCCGCAGCCTCTTTCATCGGGCCCAGCTGCTCATCAAGAAGCGCCACTAAGTCACGGACACGCTCCATATTCTCTGCCGTTTTTTCCAGTTTCCGAAGCCCCTCGTTTTTTCTCATGCGGAATAAACTGATCCCCGCCACTTCTTCAAAAATGAGACGCCTGTCTTCCGGACGGGACGTCAGAACCTGATCCACCCGGTTTTGCCCGATGATGGCCATCGATCCTTTTCCAAGACCGGTATCCGCCAGAAGCTCCTGTATATCCTTCAGACGGCAGCTCCGTTTATTGATATAAAAATCACTTTCTCCATTTCGGAGGACGCGGCGGGTAATGGACACCTCCGCCGTATCAAAAGAAAATTCATGGGCGCTGTTATCCAATACCATGGTGACTTCCGCTGCATTTTTCGGATTTCTTCCTTCTGCCCCGGAGAAAATGATATCTTCCGTTTTCTGCCCGCGGAGATTGTGGACATTCTGTTCACCCAAAACCCAGCGGACAGCATCGGAAATATTACTTTTCCCGCAGCCGTTCGGTCCCACGATAACCGTCATACCGTCAGCAAACTCAATTGTTGTTTTATCGGCAAAGGACTTGAACCCCTGCAAAATCAACCGGAGTAATTTCATCAATCCTGCTCCTCGACCAATTTTATATTTTTATTATTATACTGGAAACACCTGTTTTTTACCACAAAGATTAAGTCTTACCCCTTTCGGAAATATCCGGCGCAAAATAAAACCCCCGCCTGAATACGGAGATTCAACTATATTTATAATGCTGTTCCCTTTCGCGGCCGGTAAAAGGATTCCATGGAGTGCCCTTCAAGCTGCAAGAGAGCGATTTTCCTTTCAATTCCTCCTGCATATCCTGTCAAATTCCCATCAGCGCCTACGACCCGATGGCACGGCACAATAATGGAAACAGGATTATGCCCTGCTGCGCCTCCGACTGCCTGCGCCGACATATGTTCTCTTCCCTTGCTCCTCGCGATTTCTTCCGCAATCTTACCATAAGTTTCCGTCTGTCCGTAAGGAATATTTAAAAGAATTGCCCAAACCGCTTTTTGAAATTCTGTCCCCTGTAAGTGGAGCGGAAGCTTTTTCTCCGGACACCGTCCCATAAAATACGTATCCAGCCATTTTTCCGCTTTCTTCAGAATGACGGTTTCTTTTTCTTCATACTCTGCTTCCAGCGTATTTCCAAAATACTTTTCTCCGTCAAACCAGAGACCTGTTAAACCTTTTTCATCAGCTGCCAGCGTGATTGCCCCTAAAGGTGATTCATAATGTGAAATATACTGCATGCTGCTCTGCCCCTTTATTTGGAAATCCAAAGATTGCCTTTCATCATAAACCGCCAGGGAAAATTTTTCCCATACCGGGCATAATCAATATTAATCCGCTTGGACCGTTCCACCCGCACCTTTTCCTTCCCATCCTCTATATATACGCTTCCATGCACCAGATCGGCCCCATAAAAGGATTTATCAATCCCCATTGCCATTGTAAGACGGCCGGGGCCTGCGGTAAGCAGCCTTCCTCTTGCTTTTCCCCGACGTTTTTCCATCAGCTCTTTCCCTTCCAACGGTTCCAACGCACGGAGAAGGACGGCATATCCATCCCCTTCATGGCCGCAGACCACGTTCATGCACCAGTACATCCCATAAATCATATATACATAAATATGCCCGCCTTCTCCAAAAATAGCTTGTGTCCTTGGAGTAAGCCCCTTGTAAGAATGAGCGCCGTCATCCGGTTTTCCCCTGTAGAATCCTCCATACGCTTCACATTCGGTAATTCTTCCTGCCGTAATTCCTTCTTTCGTCTCATGCACCAGAACTGCACCAATCAGATGCTTAGCAGTCTCTACCGCTGAACCTGTATAATCTTCCCGACTCCATTTCATTCTAATCTGCCGCCATAAAAAACAAAAGGAACATGATCCTTTAATTCACTGATATCGTACTTACCTGCATTCCCATTTCAAGCTTGTCAGTCGGATCTGTGACTACACGCTCCCCCTCCTGAAGACCATCCAAAAGGAATGCCTTTTCATCCTCCACATAAGCCACATTGACTGTTTTCAAGTCCACAAGAAAATCATCCCTTATAACAGCCACCGTATTTTCACCGATAATTGCAGACCGGGGAATCACGATATACGGCACCGGTTCCGTGCTTTGCAAACGAACGGTATAAGGCTCACCGATTTTAATTTCTCCATCCGGGTTATCTGTCTGCACTTTGTAAGAAGTATATCTTTCCCCATTTTCATTTGGCTGCTTTTTTAGTTCTCCATACCACGATTTATCTGCAGAAGAGAAGAAGACAGTAAGTGTTTTTTCCTCTTTCATTTTCTCCATCGCAGAATCCAGTTCAGATGGAAGACTTATCTCCGCGATAACCGGCGTATTTTGACGGATAAGCAAAGCCGGCCGCCCGGCTGCCGCTATCTTCGCATCACCAAGATATACCTGAGAAACGGTACCACTGATAGGCGCGCGTACCGTACAGGCCGCAATAGCCCGCTCTACAGAAGCAAGTGCTTCCGCCAATCCCGGGTTTGCCGAGCTGTTTGAAACCTCCTGGGGAACACTTTTTCTTCCCTGTATTTTATCATATTCCGCGCGGGTAATAATTCCCTGTCGCAAAAGCGATGCTTCTATACTGTTATCATCCTCGGGAGCAGCCGCGCCGTACACCACGGGTGAAGAAGCAGAAATTTGTGTTTGCAGTGCGGAGGCCTGTGATTCATACTGGGACGAATCAATTTGGAAGAGTACCTCCCCTGCTTCTACCGTTTGTCCTACTTCCGGCAAACCGGAAATAAGACTCCCTGAAACAGATGGAATGACAGGCGCCATATGAAGCGCTTCAGGCACCGCCTTTGTTTCCATTGCAAAAGGAACTTTCTCTATTTTTACCGTCATTACATGGACGGACGGTTTTCCACAGCCTCCCGCAAGCAGCGCCCCGATAAAACAAGCGGCTGCCATTACATATTTCCAGTTCATATTACGCCTTATGCTTTCATTATTTTAAAATATCCTGCGCCAGTATACCTGCCAGCACTTCCAGTTCCCTGTCTTCCTTTACGCCGACAGCAGATGCTATATTTACCGCATCGCCAAGAATTGTACAGTTCTTCCAGCCGACGGCTGTTTCAGTTATCTTCTTCACACTTATATCAGGCACCCAACTGCTGTTGCCGATAACCGACACTGTCCGGTTTTGCAGCCCCATCACGCTGCATTCATGAAGGAAATTCTGCATCATCGGATGAAGATCCATATTTAATGTCGGCGCTGCCAAAACGAGATGGCTCCGCCTCATTGCTTCTGCCCATGCGTAACTGACAGGTATCGTGCAAAGATCAATTAACTTCAAATGGCGGATTCCCTTTTGCCCAAGGAAGAACGTGAGGCGCTGTGCAGCAAATGCCGTATTCCCATAAGCCGATGCAAAACAAACCGCTGCAGAACGATACTCCGGCATCCACGATGCTAACTGACGGTATAAGTTCATTATGCGGGAAATATCGGCTTCTGTCCGATGCACAGGGCCATGAAGAGGACAAACCATGGATACATCAAGGTTTTCTGTCTTTTGAAGAGTCCTCAGTACCTGTGCGCCATATTTAGCAATAACATTCATATAGTAACGCCGCGCTTCTTCAAGATACTCTTCTTCATAATCTGTATCATCGGAAAAAACACTTCCGTGGAGCACGCCAAAAGTACCAAACGCATCAGCAGAGAAAAGAATCTTTTCCGTTTCCTCATAGGTGAAAGTTACTTCCGGCCAATGAACCATCGGCGCCGGAATAAATCTCAGCTTATGGTGCCCCAGGTCGATCACCAATTTTTCGTTTGTCCTGATGTATCTTTCCGCCATGGGTTCATGAAAATACTGCTCAAACATTTTCAGCGCTGCCGGCGTCGCGCAAATCTTTGCTTCCGGATACCGCTTTGCCAGTTCCAGCAAAGAACCGGAATGATCAGGCTCCATGTGATTTACGATGATATAATCCAGCGGGCGGTCATGAAGTAATTCTTTCACATTCCCCAGGAATAAATCACGCGCTGCATTATCTACCGCATCAAGAATACAGGTCTTTTCATCATCAATAAAATATGAATTATACGAAATTCCCCGTTTCAAAGGAATATAATTATCAAAACGAGGTGTAATAAAATCATTGCTCCCGACCCAATAGACGGACTTTGTTACTTTTTGCTCATTATGCATTTTATTCTCCTTATTTTCTGCATTCATAAAAATAGTATATCACACAAAATTGATTTTCTCCCCGTCCCAGACAGAGCTTGATGTGCACTGATTTCTATATGAAAATACTTCTTTTTTCTCCTGCATCTGTCATATAATAAGTGACAATCACAAAATCATACCGGAGGTCTTATGAAATATTCTCTTCTTCTCTCCCTTCTGTCTTTAATCGCCTGGAAATACGACTGCCTTTTCCCCGCAGGACTTTTCGGCCTTTTGGCGGGATTTCTTTTCTCTTTACTTTTCCGCCGGAAAATCCAGATTCTTGCTATAGGATATATCTCAGCAAGTATCCTGACAGTTATATTATTCCCTATAGAATTCTCTTTTGCCGCCATAGCCCGCATCGGTATCGCCTGGGCGGCGGCCATCACAGCACTTATGACGTTTCTTATTCTCTTTAGCCTTATTATCAAAACCAAGGAGAAACTGCAATAACTTTTAAATATACGGCCAATCGAAAACAGGACCCTCAAGGAGTCCTGTCTTTTATTTATAATCACTTCATTTTAAACTTGTAGATTCCTGCCATCATAAGTATCAGCAGAATGATACCGGAAAAAGTTCCCAAGAGGCCTTCTCCCGTTACGCCGGCCACAATATAACCGGCTACGCAGCAGGAAGAAACACAAAGTACATAGGGAATCTGTGTAGACACATGGTCGATATGGTTGCACTGCGCTCCGGCGGAAGCAAGGATTGTAGTATCGGAAATCGGAGATACATGGTCTCCGCCGACAGCCCCTGCTAAAACAGCGGCAACCGTCATCGTTGCCAGATTCATATTTGTTCCCGTGATTGCAAGAACAATAGGAATCAAAATACCAAACGTCCCCCAGGAAGTACCCGTTGCAAAAGCAAGACCAAGCGCCACAAGGAAGAACATCGCAGGGAGCATGACCGCTACCGTCTGGTTTCCGCTCACCACACCGCCTACATATCCGCCGATATTCAGGTAAGATTCACCGCAAACGCCGGAAAGAGTCCATGCGAGACAAAGAATGAAGATTGCGGAAGCCATCTGCTTAAATCCATCAACAAAGCAGGAACAGAAAGTCGTGAAATCAAGAATTTTTCTGGGTACATAAAGGATAAGAGTAAAAACAAGAGCCATGAAGGACCCCATCACAAGACCTTTCGCTGAATTACATTCGGCAAAGGCATCAATAACACTCTTCCCTTCCAAAATACCACCGGTATAAAGCATACCGAAAATACAGCTTCCAATGAGTACAAGTAAAGGAAACACAAGGTCCATGATTCGTCCGTTTCCTACAGGAGCTGTAGATTCATTATCCGCATATTCCGCAGGAATCACCAGCGTACTTCCGCTTTCCTTTTCAAAAGCCGCCATGCGGGAGAAATCTTTATTCAGAAAAATGATAAAAAGCATAAAAATAATGGTAAGCCACGCATACAAGTTCAGCGGAATTGTATGCAGGAATAAAGAGAACCCATCAATCCCGCTGTTTTCAGGAAGAGAAGACGATACAGCTGCTGCCCAGCTGGAAACCGGAGCGATAATGCAGATTGGAGCCGCCGTAGCATCAATAATATATGCCAGTTTCGCACGGGTGATTTTAAACTTATCTGTAACAGGTCTCATAACCGTACCGACCGTAAGACAGTTGAAATAATCATCAATAAAAATCAAAAGTCCCAGAAAAAAAGTAACCAGCAGTGCAGATCGTTTCCCATTAATCTTCCTCGCTGCATAATTACCATACGCCTGAGAAGCTCCTGATTTTTGAATCGCTGAAACAATAATCCCCAAAAGAACCAGGAATACGAGAATATTCACATTCCCTCCAACCTTATTCGACATGATATCAAACATGGTGTCGATCGCCCCCAGGAAATTGAATCCCGTGAACATAAATGCTCCAATGAAAATACCGATCGCCAGTGACATATAAACTTCTTTGGTAACCAGCGCCAAAACAATCGTTATAACCGGTGGTACCAGTGACCAAGCTGTTTCTGCCATAACTCCAACCCCTTCCATTCTCCGCACGTATTTTTACGCACATGTTTTGATTATCCTTGATTATTCTACACAACTGTAACAATGTCAAGAATGAATTAGATATACGTCAGAAAATTTTTTCACATTCCTCTCCACTTTCTATAAAGCACCTGTATTTACCTGTAATACTTTCCGGTTTATTCAACAAAAATGACCGATTGTTTCCTATCGGATCAATCAGCCATTTCTATACCATATATTATTTCCTTATAACTATTTCCTTATAACGGACTTATGCATTTCCTGCCCGTCCGAAGTATAGCCTGTAACAACAAGAGCATCTTCTCCCGCTTCCATGACAAGGTAATTATCGGTTTCCGGCTGTGGTGCAGAATAGATGTCCAACGAATGTACTTTCCACAGTCCCGGATAGCGCACATCCCCGGCCACCCCGGTAATGATATAGTAAGGTCCTGTTTCCGCACGCCTGAAGTCATAAATGCGTCCGCGATCCCTATACGTATGCAGATGGGCAGACAAAACCAGATCCACATGGTTTGCATCAAAGACAGGCATAAATTCCTGTCCTTCCGGAGAAAATCCCTCTTCTCTCCCTTCCCTTCCTGCAAAGGCATATTGCAGAGGATCCTTGTGCATCAAAACAACTTTCCACTTTTTACCGGTCCTTGCCAAATCGTCAGCTGCCCATTTCTTTTCTCTTTCAAACAAATCAGGATACCATTCTTTTAATTCATTAAGCTGTGTATCCAGTACGGTAAAATGTACATCTCCCCAATCAAAAGAGTAGAAATGGTCTTTATAATCAGCATCTCCATTATTCGGCAAATGAAAATGGGCCAGATATCTGTCCGGTTTTGCCATTTTCCAATCGAGAGAATAATCTTCATGATTCCCCATCACCACTGCGCCGGGAATGGTATCCATAATCCCTTTCATAGAGCGCATCCATGCCTGCCACTGGTATTCATCCTGTCCATTATCTACCAAGTCACCCATACTGACAAAAAACGCGGCATCTTTATTTAATTCATACGCTTTGGCCGCCAGCTTTGACCAGCCTGTATAATCCGCACTCTGGGAATCAGGATAAATCACCGTCTTAAAAGCGCCGCCGTCATCAGTCCTGAAATCCATCCAGCCGCTGACAATATTTCCGGTACGTGTACGATACTCATATGCCGTACCTTTCTTCAAATCTTTCAATTCCGCCGTATATATATAACTGTCCGTTATGCCATTATTTCCTTTGAGAACAACACCTTTGGCAGGAACAGAAAAAATTCTGTCATTTCCTTTTTCACGATATTCCACAAATTCTTCCACCGATTTCAGCAACTGGAACATGATTGTGCGGTTGTGTTCATTATCTGCGGCTACCAGTTGGCGAACAGATATCGGATTCATTGTCTCCTTCAACGAGACAGCCGCCGGGGAAGTACCTTTATCCGTACTGCCCGCGCAGCCTGCCAGAAAGAGCGTTACCGCAAATGCTGCTGCCATTACTTTTTTATATGCCATACTATCCTTTCATCTATTCCTTACATTTGTTTTTTTCCGCCCAGCGGATAATCTCATCCACCGGCCTCTGCGGCAGATTCCTTTTATACGGTACTGATAAAGAACTGCCTACCAGCGCGCCTTTATCTTCCAACAATCTTTTAAAATCATTTGCCGTCTTTCCCGGCTGCCCGCCGCTTGTAAAGAAAGGATATATCCGCTTCCCTTTCCATTCTGCTTTGCTGATGAAACTTTTTACAGCAGGCGTAAGCGTAAACCACCATACGGGAGATCCAACAAATATGACATCGTACTCTGCCGTTTCAGGCATTTCTGCCAATTCGGGAAGCGATTTTCTCAACTGTTCCAATCCCCCCTGCAGGACTGCCATACCGTAAGAAGGAGCATAACTCCTCTTTGTACGGATTTCACCGAGTTCTCCGCCCACCGCCTTATGAATCATTTCCGCAATCGCTTTTGTATGTCCCGTTTTTGAAAAATACACAGTAAGGATTTTCATAATTTTCTTCCCCTTTCTTTCAGAAAATATCTTTCACAGCTTCTTTTGCCCAGTTCCGGATCTGCACCTCTTTTGTAATTAAGATATCGCCGGAAAATTTTACATTCATTCCGGATTTGACACAGCCTCCCGAAAGATTAGTCGCAAAATCCTGCAGGGCATGCCCGGCCCATCCTTCATTAGTAACAAAGGGATAGATAATCTTTCCTCTTAAGTCATGGTTTTTCAGGAAACTTTTCATCGCCGGAGCGATACTGTACCACCACACCGGCGTTCCCAGAAAAATCATATGGCAGGCATCTATATCCACAGGGAACTCATTTAAGACCGGAAGGAATCCTTCATTCACTTCCCTACGCCCCTGTTCCACCATCGCTTCATAATCGGAAGGATACGTTTCTTTCGTCCGTATGGATGCCAATTCCCCGCCGACCGCATTTTGAATCAGTTCCGCTACGCGTCTTGTATGTGAGGTCATGGAATAATACGCAATGAGAATCTTATTTTTCAACTGCACACACCTCTTTCACCATTCCAAATGCCGCCCATGCTTTCGGCCATCCCGTATAGAAAGCCGGCTGCGTGATCTCATCGACTGCTTCTCTTTTAGTAATACCACGAATACTTTCCTTTCTGCAAGTACCACCGGGAAAAACATCCCAACTATTTTTCGCTGGCTGTACAAATTCCCTGCGATGACATGATCCTCTTTCGCTATCCTACGTTTTTCCGCCCATTTCTGTCAGATAAGCCCAATACTTTTTTGGCAGGAACGAACGCTGTGCGGTAGGGTTATTTCTTTCCCGGATTGCCATATGACGGTAATAATCGCGCCACAACTGTCGAAAGCCCTCTTCATCTTGGCTATAGGCTATATCCGTTTTCAAACTTTCCACACGAACAATCGTAACCTGCTTCCCATCATAATAAGCAGCCACATGCCGGCCCACATCATGAACTGCCCATTCTTCACAGGAAAGCCGTTTTTGAAAATGACGGACAATGAGGGGCAGCACATGATGCGTCGGATGAATGGGCGCATAAAGTATTCCCTCCGCCAATTCGCTGAACCTTACGATTCCCTTGAATTTTTCCGCTTCGTTCCCCGCTATTTGGGAACGCCTGAGAATTTCCCACATCCAGACTTCCCCCTGATGGGTATAAATAGATTTCCCCCATTTGAATCCGCGGCGTACATAGTCAAAAAGATATTCCTCACTGTCGTCATCACATAAAAAAGCGCGGTACAACCATCGGAAGGCGGCTGTCCCGCAACTTTTAAGAAATGCATCCGCCACGGTTTCCGCATGATTTATATCCGTCGCCACTTCTGTTTCTTCCCCAAAAAGATCCCCACTTCCCCGCGATGCGCTGATAGATCCCAGCTGACCCGTGCCGTCATGGTAAATACGATATACCGCTGACAGGAATCCTGCAAATGTACCGTCATATACATATTTCATCTCATACCTGCCCGGAAAATAGACTCATCTGCATCATTTTTCTTCCCGCCCGCTTCGACAGGAGTGCCTTTCTTAAATTCCCCGTATCAGCATCTCCCATACCGTCATACTTTCCTCCGCAGGTCACAAAATGCTTCGCCCGCTTCCAGACCGCCCCTGCCCGTTTTACATCATCCGGTGATACAAATTGATTCCTCCGCATCCTTACGATTCTCCGTGCGCTTATCACACCGATTCCCGGCACACGCAAAATCATTTCATAAGGGGCGCGGTTGATTTCCACAGGAAACAACTCCCGATGACGCATAGCCCAGCAGGATTTAGGATCCAAATCCATATCAAAATCCGGTTCCTTTTCCGTCAGTATTTCTTCTGCAGAAAACCCATAATACCGAAGCAGCCAGTCCGCCTGATACAGTCGGTTCTCCCTCAGGAGCGGCGGCCTTGCAATGACCGGCAGATTTTTACCTTCCATCACAGGTACATAGGCCGAATAATAGACACGCTTCAACTTCGCTACACGATACAGCCCCTCCGTCAGACGAAGAATATCCCGGTCACTCTCTCCGCTTGCTCCCACGATAAGCTGTGTCGTCTGCCCGGCTGGCACAAAGGCAGGTGCCCTTTTCGATCTCTCCTGTTTTTGCTCGGCAATTCGATCCCGAAAGAACTTCATGGGTGCCATGATCGCATCCCGTGATTTTTGTGGAGCTAAAAGCCTTAATGCCTTTTCCGATGGCAGTTCAATATTTACACTCACACGATCTATATAGCGCCCCAGTTCATTCAAAAGCTTGGAATCCGTACCGGGAATCCCTTTCATGTGGATGTATCCATTAAAATGCTCCCGCTCGCGAAGAATCCTTGCCGTTTTAATGAGCAGTTCTGTCGTATAATCGGGCGAGCGGATAATCCCGGAAGATAAGAACAGCCCCTCTATATAATTCCGCCGATAAAACTCTATAGTCAGCGTCGCGATTTCTTCAGGCGAAAGAAACACCCTCAGTATGTCATGGCTCTTTCTGTTCACACAATACTCGCAGTTGTAAATACAGGCATTCGTCATCAGTATCTTCAAGAGAGAAATACACCGCCCATCTGCTGTCCAGGTATGGCATATTCCGCTGTACTTAGCATTTCCCAAGCCGCCGGCCATATTTTTTCTTGATGACCCGCTGGAAGAACAGGATACGTCATACTTTGCCGCATCTGCCAGTATATTCAACTTCTCACCAATTTCCATGGAACCCCTCCCAAACAAATATTCTATTTCATTATACCATTAAACAGAATGTTTGTTCTGTTTATATTTATCGTTTTATATTTTATATATGTCGAAAAGGAATATCCGATACCAAACTTCCATTTAGCCGATTTTAGCGGTCACTTTACACGTCATCCTATTTCTTTTATTGAATTACATTCATTTCTTTTTAATTTTTACGGTTATTCTCCATATATATACTGTTTTTTTTTTCATGATACAGTATATAATAGAGAAGATTATTCTAATTATCCTAATTTATCATAGAATAAGGATATTTTTTCGAATCAAGGAGGAGTTCTTATGAAGAAAAAAATTTTAGCCGCACTGCTTATTGGAGCCTTATCATTAACAGGCTGCGGCACTGATAACACCCCCTCAAAAACCGCACAGAAAGATGAACTGACCATTACGGTAGGAAGAAATATGGTTGCAGGGAAATTTGATCCCACCATAGGTTACGGTGTATGGCATCCGGATATTTTCCACAGCCATATTCTTACAGTAGGCAAAGATAATAAGCTGGTCAATGATTTGGCAACAAAAGAAACCATCAGTGCCGACGGGCTGACTTACACTTACGAAATCAGAAAAGACGCTAAATTTACCGATGGTAAAACACTCACAGCAAAAGATATCGTATTCACTTTCAATAAAACAAAAGAAAGAGCTTCCGCTGCTGACCTCAGCATGCTTGATTCCGTAGAAGCAAAAGATGACTATACTGTTGTATTCCATCTGAAAAAGCCCTGGTCCACTTTCCCGTACAGCCTCACTGAAATCGGTATCGTCCCTGCCCATGCGTATACGGATACCTACGGTGATAAACCAATCGGCTCCGGCGCCTGGAAGGTACTTGATTTCAAAAAGGATCAGCAGCTTATCCTTGCTCCAAATGAATATTACTATGGCAAAAAATCTCCTTTTAAGAAAATTACCATTTTGAAAGTCGATGAGGATGCTGCTCTTGCTTCCGCCAAATCGGGACAGCTTGACCTGGTCTATGTAGATGCAGAGTCCTCCAAGACTAAAGTGGATCATATGACAGTACTCACAAAACCTACCATCGATAGCTTCTCCATTAATCTTCCCGTCATCCCAGAAACAACGGAAGATGGACAAATTGTCGGAAATAATGTCACCAGCGACATCGCCATCCGCCAGGCATTGAATATCGGCATTAACAGGCAAGCCATTATCGATAATGCATTAAGCGGCTGCGGAACACCGGCATTCAGCACCAGCCCGGAGGCTCCATGGAGCAGCAAATATACGTTCCAGGATAACCGTGTCGAGGAAGCGAAAAAGCTTCTGGAAGATGCCGGATGGAAAGATACCGATGGTGACGGCATCCGCGAAAAGAATGGCGTGAAAGCCGAATTTACCGTTACCGGACGAAGCAATGATCTTGCCCGTTACAATACAGTCGTAGCACTTGCAGAAAATGCAAAGCCTCTCGGTATCCATATCATAGCCAAGTCGGAAGCATGGGCGGAGGCCAGAAAAGCCCGGCATACCCCGACCTGCTGGTCTTTTGTTGATTTGAATCCGATTGATTTCTATCGTCAATTCCATTCTTCCCAGATTGGGAAACAGATAATCAACAATCCGTCTTCTTACCGTAATACGGCGGTCGATGCCGAAATTGATGCAGCCATCGCTTCCAACAACAGGGAAGAATCTTATATGCACTGGATCAATGCACAAAATCTGACAGATAAGGATATCCCTTCTCTCCGTATTTCATTCCCCTCTCTCACCTACTTTGTCAAAGATGGCCTGCACATTCCTGAATATGGAAAAACCATCACCAGAGGACAGGGGATTTCCATCATTGAAAACATGAATGAATGGACTTGGGATAGCAAATAACTCCGCATATTTTTCAAAGAAAGGGATTATATAGTGAACATCCGATATATTATTACATCATTTGTCCGAATGATCTTCCTTTTGATTTCAATTACTATGATCAGCTTTTTTCTGATTACTTCTTCCCCTATGAACCCTGTTGATTCCTATTTGGGAGAAATCAGCATATCCGAAGAACAGAGAGCAAAAATTGAAGAAGAATGGGGGCTCAATAAATCGCCTGTAGAGCGGTACATTACCTGGGGCACGCATTTTATCTCCGGTGATATGGGAGATTCCATCAGCTACCATGAGCCCGTCAGCAAAGTGCTGAAAGAACGTTTTCAGGCGTCTTTAATTCTCATGGGCACTGCGTGGATACTCTCAGGCATTCTTGGTTTTACACTTGGCGTTATTTCAGGTACTTATAGAGGCAGTATCCTAGACAATATCATCAAAACGGTCAGTCTTCTCTTTGCATCCACCCCCGTATTCTGGATCGGACTGGTAATGCTTGTCATTTTCGCAGTGGAGTTGCAATGGTTCCCTCTGGGTCTTGCAGCACCGGCAGGAAAACTGTCTTCCCAAGTCACCGTCATGGAACGACTCCATCATCTTATACTCCCTGCTTTGACATTGAGCATCTCTGAAATTTCTTATATCTGCCTTCATACCAGGCAAAAGCTGATCGACATCATGGAAAGTGACTATGTTCTCTTTGCCAAAGCGCGCGGTGAATCTACAAAACAGATTATTATGCGCCATGGTCTCCGAAATATATGCCTTCCTGCTGTCACCCTGCAGTTTGCCTACATCAGTGAACTTTTTGGCGGATCTGTACTTGCAGAACAGGTCTTCTCCTATCCCGGATTGGGAAATGCCGCCACCCACGCAGGACTGCACGGAGACGCGCCTATGCTCCTCGGTGTTGCTGTTTTCAGTGCGCTTTTTGTATTTGCAGGCAACATGATGGCAAATATTGCCTATGGTATTATTGACCCCCGCATCAGGGAAGGAGGTAATCTCGATGCCTGAAAAGGAAATATCTCTGGCCCCGCTTCCCTTTTTTAACCCTCGTCGTAAAGTTCTGCTTATCATTTTTTCCGGACTTTTCATTCTCATTGCCGTATGTCTGTGGGGATTTTTTATGAATCCTGAACTTTATGGACCAAATTACGCTGCTAAACGGCTTTCTCCCTCGCTCGTCCATTTATTCGGTACTGACCAATTAGGACGGGATATGTTCTATCGAACAATCAGCGGCCTTTCACTTAGTATTCAAATCGGACTTCTTTCTGCTGTATTGAGTTCTTTTATCGCTCTCGTACTGGGAAGCATGTCTGCTATTTACGGAGGAAAAGTAGATTATATCATTAACTACCTCGTCGATCTCTGTATGGGTGTCCCTCACCTGATTCTTCTTATTTTAATTTCCATCGCCTGCAACGGCGGCGCCAGCGGCGTTATCACCGGTGTGGCTCTTACACATTGGCCGGCGCTGACCCGTGTAGTCAGAGCGGAAGTCATGCAGGTACGTTCCGCCAAGTACGTCCAACTTTCGAGGCACATGGGAAAAAGTTCATGGTATATCGCAGTCCGGCATATTATTCCCCATGTTTTTCCACAATATATAGTCGGCCTGATACTGCTGTTTCCCCATGCCATCCTTCATGAAGCAGGAATTACCTTCCTTGGTTACGGTCTTCCTCTGGATACGCCTGCGGTTGGAATTATCCTTTCAGAATCCATGAAATATCTTTCCGCCGGTATGTGGTGGCTCGCAGTATTCCCGGGTATTGCACTGCTCATTACCGTACAGCTGTTTGATATCATCGGCGATTATATGAAAATTTATATTGACCCCCACAGTGCGCGGAAATAGGAGGAATTATGACAGAACAAATGAATACGCTCCTTGACGTCCGCCATCTTTCCGTCAGCTTTGAAAGTTACGATGCCAAATTACAGAAAGTTATTTTTACTGCTGTAAAGGACATGAGCCTCACTTTAGAAAAAGGAAAAATTCTCGCTATCGTAGGTTCCAGCGGTTCCGGGAAAAGTCTCCTTGCCCATGCGGTCATGGGAATTCTCCCTGATAATGCAAAAACAGGCGGCACCTTCTATTACAAAGGAGAAAAACTTACAAAGAAGAAGATAGAAGAAATCCGCGGTAAGAAGATGGCTTTTATTCCTCAATCCATTTCTTTCCTTGATCCGCTCATGCCCGTAGGAGAACAGGTACAAGTCATTCATGGCAAAGCAGTTCGGGAACTTCAGGAAAAACTCTTCAAACATTTTCACCTGAAAGAGGGTACCGACAAGCTTTACCCTTTCCAGCTCTCCGGAGGTATGGCAAGAAGAATCCTGCTTTCCACCGCTCTTGTGGGGAATTCTGAACTCATCATCGCTGACGAACCTACCCCCGGTCTTGATTTGGATACAGCGGTTAAAGCATTACAGGATTTTCGCAGTATCGCCAATGAAGGCCGAGGCATCATTCTCATCACCCACGATATCGACCTTGCGATCCATATCGCCGACTCTATCGCCATATTCCACGATGGACGCATCATTGAAACCGCCGACACAAGCACTTTCACAGGAGACGGCGAGGGACTGAAACACCCATACAGCAGAGCTCTTTTCGCCGCACTCCCCCAGAACGGTTTCCGTCTGGATGTATGTCCCCGATGCGGAGCCTGCAGTGCGACATGGGAAGTTGATGAAGCAGGAATGAGGTGTAATTGTGAACATACTTGATGTAAAAAGCATCTGTTTCCGATATAACCGGGGCCCTTATGTACTGAAAAATATCAGTTTCTCCGTTAAAGAAGGGGAAATCATCGTACTCCTGGGTCCGAGCGGTTACGGAAAAAGTACTTTGGCACAGCTGATTTCGGGATTTCTGAAGCCAACAGAAGGTGAGATTCTTTTTGAAGGAAAACCATTGCCAAAATCAGGATTTTGTCCTGTCCAGCTTATTTACCAGCATCCCGAACAGGCAGTGAATCCCCGATGGAAAATGAAAGATATTCTTTATGAACCAGGCATACCGGAAGAAAACGTGCTAAAAGAAATAGGCATTCAGGAAAAATGGTATGACCGATGGCCCAATGAACTGTCCGGCGGTGAGCTGCAACGTTTCTGCGTGGCGCGGGCTCTGCGAAAAAACACCAGACTTCTAATTTGTGATGAGATGACCACCATGCTTGACGCACTGAACCAGGCACACATATGGAACTATGTCCTGAAATATGCGAAGCAAAATAACATAACGCTCATTGCCATCACCCACAACAAATATCTGGCAGAAAAAATCGCAAATCGAATCATCAAACTGCCTGATCTGAATCATATAGATGTGGATACATCCGATATATGATATATAATTAAAAATCCCCGATGCAGTGAATCTTCGGGGATTTTTAATGCCGTTTTACATGGGACAAATCTGAACGAATAACGGCTCATATTTTTTTGTGATTCAAAAAGATTGCAATACTCCGCTTTCTGCGTCTTTCCTACAAAATAAACGCTTGCTTCCCATCATATTTTATTTCTCCCGCTCTCCCAGGCGATACCCCACGCCTCGAATGGTCCGTATGGCGGCACCTTCACCTCCCAGTTTCTGCCGCAGGCTCATGATATGCATATCAATAGTCCGGCTTTCCATTTCAAAAGGAATATCCCACACCGCCTGCATAATCTGCTCCCTAGAAAGGACGATCCCTTTATTCAGGAGCAGGTAGCAGAGTAATTGAAATTCTTTTAGCGTAACCGTCACTTCTTTTTCATCCACTGTCACTATATGGCGGTTTCGATCTGCACGGATGGTTCCAAAGGAAAGCAATTCTCCTTTCTTCTCCGCCATTTTTCCACTTCTCCGCAGGACGGAACGGATTCGCGATAGCAGTTCCATGATACCGAAAGGTTTTGTTACATAATCATCTGCACCGAGATCAAGCCCGCGAACCACATCAAATTCGCTGCTTTTAGCTGTCATCATGATAATCGGTATATTTGCTTCCCGCTCTCTGATCTTTTTTAAAATGCTGAGTCCATCTTCACCGGGAAGCATGACATCAAGCAGTACCAAATCGGGTACTGCCTTTTTCATACCTTTGTAGAAATCATCCGCACAGCCAAATCCTTCCATGCCATATCCCTGCCCCCGCAGCGCGTAGCCTACCAGATCGCGGATGCTTTCATCATCTTCCACACAGTAAATCAGCATATCATTCTCCCTGTTGCACCAATGTACCGCATAAACCGCTTTTCTTCCATTATACTACAGCATACTGCGCTGCCTTCCTAAAAGATATTTCACATATGTCCATTTTTTTCAAGAGCGGCTACTTCTCCTGCAGTAAGCCGCCGATACGTGCCTTCTTCCAATGTGGGATCAAGGACAATAGAACCTATACGAATCCGCTTTAAGTAGATGATCTCTTTTCCAAGTGCATGAAACATACGCTTAATCTGATGAAATTTCCCTTCCTGCACCACAACCCGAATTTCACTTACCCCGTTTTCCAATGCCGATTTCGGTGCCCGGCTGTTTGCCAAATCCATAAAATCACTTTCCAGAGCATTTTCACGATATCCGTCAATCATAAGTTTTGCAGGAAGTGCCGTAAATATTTCATCGACATAAATACCTTTCTCAAACTTTTCCCTGTCTGCCTCATCCACCCTGCCGTCAATGCGGGCATAATATTCTTTATCAATATGCTTTTTGGGAGAAAGCAGACGATGATGAAAACCGCCGTCATTTGTGACCAGAAGAAGTCCTACGGTATCTTTATCCAACCGTCCTACCGGAGACAGATCCTTGCGCCGCCTTTCTCCAAAAAAATCCAATACTGTTTTCTGATACCGGTCTTCCGTCGCCGTGATGACACCTGCCGGTTTATTCAGCATATAGTATTCATAACGAAAATAGGGTACCGGTTCTCCTGCAAAAATAATCTCATCATTTTCATTGACCATAAACCCGGGATCCGTTATCTTTTCTCCGTTGACCTGTACTGCGCCCTTTCGTATGTCCCGTTTCAATTCCGTCCTCGTCCCCATATTCATATCGGAAAGAAATTTGTCCAGCCGCATAATATCCTCCTCATCTGCATCTCTTCCACCATTTCTATTATACAAGAACAAAAGAAATTAAATCATATTATGCCTGCATCCCACAGTAAAAACCCACCTTGTGAATAAGGTGAGTTTTTTCATGCTTATATGGCTGAATTCCTTTACTGCTTATCAGCATTTTCCACGGCTTTTCTGCTGTATTCATCTGTCCATTTTTTAAAATTGCCATTATCTGTATTTTCTTTAATGACTTTATTGACGACAGCCACCACATCTTCATTTCCTTTTTGCACCGCTGCAGCAGAACTCTTCACTGAATTCGGGAATTCTACCTCAGAAAACATAAGATCATCATTGAATACAAGGTACTGTCCGCCGACAATTCCTTCCACCACAAGCCCATCCACTTTCCCCTGTTTCAATTCAAGCACTACTTCCGGCACATGGGCTAAAGAAACAATCTTCGCGTCTTTAATCTTTTCTTTGGCAAGAGCTTCCTGGGTTGTCGATTTTTGTACGCCGACGGTTTTCCCGAAAAGGTCTTCCAATTTTTTGTATCGGCTGCCATCTTCCTTACGAATGATAACTTTCTGCTCTGTCGGCAGATAATCCGCGGAGAAATCCATGGACTTTTTACGTTCCTCTGTCGGATTGATGCCCGCAATGGCGATATCCACCTTTCCTCCGGTCAGCGAAGTGAGAAGCGCCTGGAAATTCATATCCTGCACTTCCAGTTTCACCCCTAATTCATCAGCTATTTTCTGCGCCAGCGCCATGTCAATACCGATAACTTTCTTTTCACCGACAGAGGTATCAATAAATTCATAAGGCGGATAACCGGAAGCAGTCCCTACCACAAGTTTCCCCTGCTTTTTGATCTTCTGCATCAGTGGACTTTCTTTCTGCACAGCCCCCTGGTCCGGTGCTTTATTCCCATCGCTGCAGCCTGAAACAGACAGCGCCGCGGAAGCTGCTATCCCCAAAATCACCGCTCTTATCATTTTCCTCGCATTCATTTTTTCCGCTCCTTTCCAACATACTGCATTGCTCTTTTTAATAGTGTAAAGGTATATTAGCATAATTATTCATATATATCAATAATTATTCATATAAAATTTAATTCATTATTTTCTATAATTCGTAAGTATTATAAATCCCCCCTTCCTCTAAATGCATATTCTCTCATTCTACATATATAAAAAGACGCCCCCAAGGAGCGCCTTTCCATTTTTGTCATTTTGCTTTTTCAACAGCGACCTTGCTATACTCATCCACCCATTTTTCAAAATTTCCATTTTTCGTATTTTCATCAATCACATCATTAATCAATTTAACCAGGTCATCATTTCCTTTTTGCAGTGCGACAGCAGAAAGTTTCTTTGCATCAGGAAAAGTCACATCAGCCAGTACAAGATCCGGATTAAAAATCAGGTACTGCCGCGCAACAATCCCTTCTAAAACGATGCCGTTCAGCTTGCCGTGTTTTAACTCAAGCACCGCGTCGGGAACGCTTGTCAGCCCCACAGATTTTGCCCCTTCTACTTTCTGGGCGGCGGCTTCTTGGGTAGTGGACTTTTCAGCACCGATAACTGCTCCTTTTAAATCAGCTGCAGTTTTATATTTCGCAGCATCATCTTTTCTGATCAGCAGCTTTTGTTCCGTCGGCAGATAGGATTTGGAAAAAGCCATCGCCTTTTCCCTTTCCGCCGTCGGAAAGATACCACCCACCGCAATATCTACTTTATTTGCCGTCACGGAAGAAAGAAGCGCAGAAAACCCCATGTCCTGTACTTCCAATTTCACGCCTAACTTATCGGCAATCTGCTGTGCCAGTTCGATATCAAGTCCGATAACTTTCTTTTCACCACTCGCGGCGTCTACAAAAACATAGGGAGGGTAACCGGAAGAAGTTCCTACAACAATCTTACCTTTTTCCTTAATTTTCTGCATCAGGTTTCCCTGAGCTTGTGCATTCTGTGGTGCTGCCGTCCTGCTGCTGTCACCGCATCCGGAAATGGCAAGCGCGCATACGGCCGCTAATCCTAAAATCGCTGATCTAACTGCATGTTTCATTAAATAACTCCTTCCCTGACTCAATTTTATGTATTATACACCGCTCTATCCGCCGTGAAAATGCGGTATGACATCTTTCTTACCTTACCGACCGTACTTTCAGGCGTATTTCCAGAACACGCAGACAGGAAGAAACAAAGAATGTCATCACGAAGTAGTATACCGCGACAATGACAAGCGGAGGAAAAGGCTGGAAACTGATTCCCTGAATGGTCGCCGCCGTATACATAAGATCTGCCATGCCGATGACGGACACCTGGGAAGACTCCTTGATAAGGGTAACAAATTCATTACCGATCACCGGCAGGATATTTCTGATCGCCTGGGGAATAATAATCCGCACCATAGATTCCCATTTCGAAAATCCGAGAGACATGGCTGCTTCAAGCTGCCCTTTATGAATTGACTGGATACCGGAACGGACAATTTCACACTGGTACGCGCCGGAGTTTAATATCAGTGCCAGCACACCGGCTGACAGCCTTTCAAAATCCACTCCCCATATTTCAAAATTAGGGAACTGGATTCCAAGGAACGGAAGTCCAAAAAACACAAGGGAAATCTGTACAAGTACCGGAGTGCCGCGGATGACCTCTACATATACCGCAGCAACAGCCTGCAATATTTTCACACCGGAAATCTTCATAAAGGCCAGAATTACCCCCAGAAAAAGTCCGAAGAAACATGACAGAAATGAAATAATGATCGTTATCTTCGCGCCTGCCATAAAAATATCATTATATTTGACAGCGGTTTCAAACACTATATCCATAATACAATCTCCTTAAATATCTGTATGAAGCAAACGCTTTAGGAAAATCTGTGTCCTTTCTTCCCGCGGACGGCTGAATATTTCCTCAGGACTTCCTTCTTCTACAATATACCCTTTATCCATAAACACCACACGGCTGGAAACAGAGCGGGCAAACTGCATTTCATGGGTTACCACCGCCATGGTCATACCTTCAAGAGCCACTTCTTTCATAACGGTGAGAACATCACCGACGAGTTCAGGATCAAGAGCGGAAGTCGGTTCATCAAACAGGAGCATCTTCGGTTTCATCGCAAGCGCTCTGGCAATAGCCACACGCTGCTGCTGTCCGCCGGAAAGCTCCCCCGGATAATGGTTTGCCCGATCCGCCATGCCCACGCGGGAAAGCAGCTCCATAGCTTCTTCTTTCGCCTGTTTCTTATCCAGCTTGTTGATATGGACAGGCGCATACATGACGTTTTCCACAGCACTGAACATGGGAAACAAGTTGAATGACTGGAATACCATACCCACATCACGGCGGAGCATTTTCACATCAGTCTTTCCGTCAATCAGCCTGCCGTTAAACCACAATTCGCCTCCCGTCGGTTTTTCCAAAAGATTCAGGCAGCGGAGAAAAGTACTCTTTCCGGAACCTGACGGACCGATAATTGTCAGTACCTCTCCATTTCCAATCTGAATATTAATGTCTTTCAGAACTTCTACTTTCCCGAAGGATTTCTCTAAATGCTTGACTTCATAAATCACATGTGTACCCGCTGCATCAATCATCGTACCACCTCAATTATTAATATACAGGATAATAGCATAATTATACACCTATGTCAATAAATCTTCATTATGTAATCTGCCGCAAGAAACAAAAAAACATACTTGCACATTCCCGTAAGTATGGCCTTATGAATAAATTCTATTTTATAAATCAAATTCCCGTTCCCAGATTTCCTTGTACATAAGGAAACGGCGGGATGTTTCTTCTTCATCTTTCCCCTTCAACGAACAGTAAATCTTTATCTTAGGTTCCGTTCCCGATGGGCGGACCGCTATCCATGAATGATCCTTCAAGATGAATTTCAATACATTTTCAGCAGGCAGTCCGTCAATACCTTTTGCATAATCCCGTATCTCCCCGATGTCCGGTAAAATCTCCTGCACGTCCTTTACCCGGAGGGCTGCCATGATATCTGCGATTTTTGCAAGACCTTTTTTACCGGCAAGTGTATAAGATGAAAGTTTATCAAGGCAGTATCCATATTCTTTCGATAGTTCCGCCAGCACATCAATCAGAGTTTTTCCCTGCTTCTTAAAATAATCTGCCATCTCGCAAATCAGAAGGGCTGTCACAACGGCGTCTTTATCCCGGGCATGGGTACCTGCCAGATAACCGTAACTCTCTTCATAGCCAAAGATAAATTCATGGCTTCCATCTTTCTCATACTGTGACATTTTCTCACCGACATACTTGAATCCGGTAAGAGTTTCTTCCACCTGCACACCATACTTCCCTGCAATATCCCTGCCAATGCCGCCGGTAACAATTGTTGTTATAATGGTGGACTTACCTGTCAGTTCTTTTTCTTTCATCGTCAGCAGATAGTTCACCAAGAGTGCCCCCATTCTGCTTCCTGAAATAAGAAGATACTTGCCGTTATGGAGGACGGCCGCGCCTATCCGATCGCTGTCGGGATCTGTTCCGATAACGATGTCTGCTCCGATTTCTCCTGCCAGCTTTATCCCCAACTGCAAAGCATCCTGATTCTCCGGATTCGGCGCGCTTACAGTCGGAAAGTTCCCATCAGGCTTTTCCTGGCTTTCTACGATATGGACATCAGTAAATCCGCCGCGTTTCAATATTTTCCGCACAGGAATATTCCCTGAGCCATGAATAGGCGTGTACACGATTTTAAGATTTCCCACATTCCCCTTCAATGTGGACTGTTTATATATTTCTTCAATAAAAAGATCTACCGTATCCTGCCCCAGACGGGTAAGCAGCTCTTTACTGCCGGTACATGGAATATGGGCAAGATCAGAAATATTTTCTACATAACGCGAAAGCACATTGGCATCACGAGGCACCAGCTGCCCCCCATCCGGCCCGTAAACTTTGTATCCGTTATATTCCTTCGGATTATGACTGGCAGTAATGACGATCCCGCCTGCCGCACGAAAATGCCTGACTGAAAAAGAAAGAACAGGGATTGGTTCCGGCTCTGTGAAAAATTTTACCGGAATTCCTGCTGCGCAAAGAACATGAGCCGCTTCCGCAGCAAAATCAGCGGAGTTATTTCTGGAGTCATAAGCGATAATCACCCCGTTTTGACACCGTTTCCCATAAGTATCCTGCAGGTACTCCGCAAATCCTTTTGTCGCTTTCCGTACATTGTACTTATTCATGCGGTTTGATCCGGCACCCATAATACCCCGGAGCCCTGCCGTACCGAATTCCAGATCCCTGTAAAAGCGATCTTCAATTTCCTTTTCATCTTTCAGTAAAAGCAGTTCTTTCTTCTCTGCATCATCACACCAGCTGAGCCAGTCCCTGTAAACATCTTTATACCCCATCACAGGCTTTCCTTCTGTTTTTCCCCGCCATATCCGTAAGGATGTGACAGATGCCATTTCCATGCTGCGGCAATAATCTCTTCTGTACTGCTTCTTGTCGGATTCCATCCCAATGCCTTTTTGCACTTGGCAGATGATGCAATTAAGACTGCCGGATCTCCGCTGCGCCGCCCTTCTTCGACCACCTTGAAATCCACACCTGTCACTTTCTTTGCGACCTCAATGATTTCTCTCACGCTGAAACCGTTTTCCGAACCGAGGTTAAATACATCACTCACTCCGCCGCCCGCCAGATACTTCATCGCCAACACATGGGCATCCGCCAGATCCAGCACATGAATATAGTCACGAAGACAAGTACCGTCAGGCGTAGGATAATCCGTCCCATAGATGGAAATATGGTCGCGTACCCCCTGTGCCGTTTTCAAAATTAAAGGAATCAGATGGGATTCAGGCTGATGATCCTCTCCGATCATTCCGCCTTCCGCCGCGCCTGCCGCGTTAAAATAGCGGAGCGCCACATAGCTTAATCCGTACGCCGCAGTAAAATCACGCATCATATCCTCGATGACAAGTTTCGTCCTGCCATACACATTGGTCGGATTATGGGGAAAATCTTCTTCAATAGGTGTTTTCTCCGGCTCCCCATATACCGCTGCCGTGGAAGAAAAGACGATTTTATCCACGCCTGCTTTTCTCATTCCCAGGAGCAAATGAAGCGTCCCTTCCACATTATTGGAATAATATTTGCCCGGTTCTGCCATGGATTCTGCCACAAGACTGGATGCAGCAAAATGAATCACGCCGTCAATTTCATAGCGTTTCATAGTTTCTGCCACAAAAGCAATATCATGAATATCGCCCTCGATAAAAGCAACCTCTTCAGGCACTGATTCACGGTGCCCGGTAGACAGGTTATCAAAAACAAAAGGAGTAAATTCTTCTGACTTCATCAGTGCTCTTACTGTATGTGAACCGATATATCCCGCACCGCCTGTTACAAGAATATTCATTCTATGTTCCTTTCCACAAGAAATACAGACTTATAAAGAATTTCCCACTACCAGTCTTTCGTCAAGTTTTTCAAGTATGTATGGAAATCATCCCCCAAATCATCTCTTCGGAGCGCATATTCCACAGTGGCTTTCAAAAAGCCCAGCTTATCTCCGGTATCATATCGTTTGCCCTCAAAACAGTATGCGTACACATTTCCTGCATGAGCCATGACACGGAGTGCATCGGTCAACTGTATTTCTCCGCCTTTTCCCGGCGCAGTCTGTTCAAGTACCTCAAAAACTTCCGGTGTAATCACATATCGTCCCAATGCTGCCACACGGCTCGGTGCTTCAGAAATGGACGGTTTTTCCACCATATCATCCACCTTCAGAAGCCCCTTATCATTGATTTCCTTTCCGGCAATAATTCCGTAAGCAGACACCCGCTCCGGCGCTACACACTGGCAGCCAATCACAGTTCCGCCGGTTTGTTCATATTGTTCCATAAGCTGTTTCAACGCAGGCTTCTCTGGGTGGTATACGACATCATCACCAAGAATGACACCGAACGGCTCGCCGTCCACGAAATCTTTCGCACAGAGAATCGCGTCTCCCAGCCCCCGCATATACTGCTGCCGGACATAATGGATTTTAATGGAAGAAATTTTCCTGATTTCTTTTAAAACGGACATCTTTCCATGTTCATACAAATGGGATTCCAGCTCGGGAGACGAATCGAAATGATCTTCAATTGCCCGTTTCGCATGACCGCTGATGATTAAGATCTGGTCGATACCGCTTTCCAGAATTTCTTCTGCAATATATTGGATTGTCGGCTTATCAACAATGGGCAGCATCTCTTTCGGCATGGCTTTTGTTGCAGGAAGAAACCGTGTGCCGAATCCTGCAGCCGGAATAATTGCTTTCCTTATTTTCCGCATAAAGTACCTCCTCAAATTTTTATTTCTTAGAAGATTATTTTCTCATATTCAATAACACTAAACTGCTAAGCGGCATAGAGGTATCTTCGGTCATTTCCGCAAGCACTTTCTTAATAGAATCCAAGTATCTCTTTCTGTTTCCCCAGCGGCTGCCGCACTTATCATAGAGATGAGACCAACAAAAAGTATATCTCTCAAATGTTTTTTTTGTCCATTTTTTCAACCATATCATAGAGGATTTTTACAACTTCTCCGGCACTTTCCACATGACTGGTACCGCAGGCGTTTTCCATTTGTTTCCTTTTTTCGGGATTCGCAAGGATATATCTGACCGTTTCCGCCAGTTCTCCCCGTTTCACCCATTCCGCACAGCCGAGTCCGCTTAAAAATGCGGCGTTTGCCCGTTCCTGCCCGGGAAGCGTATTCACCAAAACCATGGGCTTGTTCATGACAATCGCTTCCGTACAGGTAAGCGCCCCCGGTTTTGTCACCAGCAGTTCGCACCGCCCCATGATACGGGCCACTTTATTCGTATAGCTGTGCAGTTCCACAGGATGGCGGAGTCTTTCTGCCAAAGCCGCCACTTCTTCATAAAGGCTTATATTCTGTCCTGTGATGACAATGAACCTTGATATTTCATCCACTTCATCCATACGTTTCAAGTCATCAGCAATCCTGCCGAGGCCAAGACCGCCTCCCATGATAAGTACTGTTCCCTTTTCCGGAACCGGACGGTGGGCACTCTCCTCATAAAAAGACTTCCTCACGGGGATTCCCGTCGTATGGATAATATCGGAAGAAATACCATACCGCGAAAGCAACGATGCCAGTTCAGGCGTCGCCACACAGTATCCGTCCAAGTGACGGTCTATCCAAAGCTGATGAATGTCAAAATCAGTAATCACCCCTAAAAGCGGCGTGGTGATATCGCCTTTTTTCTTCAACAAATCAGCGGCCCCCGCAGGAAAGGGATGGGTAAAAATCAAAGCGTCCGGATTCAATACCCGGATAAGCCGTTTCATTCTCCTGCGGAAACTTAAAGATAAAAGCGCCTGCGACGTTTTTCCGAAGCTGCTCTTTTGTGAATTGCTGTACAGGCTGTCATATATATCAGGAATAAGCCTGATCATCTGCAGATATGTCCGCTTGATGATCTGATCCACAGACAGCACATCACGGGATACGAAATCAAGCACGCGAACAGAATCCTCAGGATGCATCTCCTTGATGGATTCCGCGATGGCTCTCGCCGCCTGGCTGTGCCCTGTGCCGATACTGGCTGTTAATATAAAAAACCTGCGGGATTTTTTCTCAGGCATCAAAATTCCCTTCTTCCGATTTTATCTTTGCTCATTATAGCATACCGGGCAGCTCAGACGGTAAAGGGGGAATGAAATCAGGAATCGGGGCATCAGAAAAGCCCCCAATAGCGGAGGCTCCATTATTCTTATCCTTTTAATCCACGGCTCTGGCGGTCCATGTCTTCTACAACGATATCAAAGATATCTCCCACAGTGGCGCAGTATTGAAGAAGAAACCAGGGCTCATTCGTATGAAAATGGATTTTCACCAAATTCCCCACCTGCACGACAATGAGACAGTCGCCTTTCAGATTCTTATTGATATGCTTTGAAATTTCCTCCTTCTTTAAATTTTCGCCTTCAATCAGTAACTGCGTATCATATTTGAATTCAATCATCATGATCCCCCATCCTGATTTCCCTGTCAGAAACCTTAAACAGTATATTACATTTGAGAATGAATTTCAAATTTTATGTTTCATTTCCGCAAGATAAAAATCCGCGAAACTTCCGCGGTTTTTCTGTCATTCTCTGCCGTTCCAGCAATATGTACACATCTTTGACGGGTCTATCCCTGCGGCATCAAGCATATCGTCCAGGCGGTTACATCCCAGCGAAGTAAACCCCATCCGCTTACAGATTTTTTCCACCATCTTGTGATAGCGGTCGGAGTCGGGATCCGCATAATCATCGAGAACGGTCCGGTCCACGTTTTCTCCTTCCTCTTCTGCAATAACACGGCGGGCAATCAGTTCCATTTCCGAATTGGAACGGGAAAAATTCAGATACTTGCAGCCGAACAAAATAGGCGGACACGCTGCACGGGCATGAACCTCCTTTGCGCCGCTCTCAAACAGAAACTCCGCCGTTTCTCGAAGCTGTGTCCCTCTGACAATGGAATCATCTACCAGAACCATTCGTTTCCCTCTAATCAGTTCATGAATGGGGATCAATTTCATTTTTGCAATCAAATTACGCTTCGACTGGATTGTCGGCATAAAAGAACGCGGCCAGGTAGGCGTATACTTTACAAGCGGCCGCGAAAAAGGCACGCCCGACCGGTTGGCATATCCCATGGCATGGGCAATCCCTGAATCGGGGACGCCGGCAACGATATCCACATCTTCTTTTGTAAATCCGTCACGTTCCGCCATCGCCATCCCGCAGTGGTAACGCATTTCCTCCACAGACACGCCTTCATAACGGGCAGATGGATAGCCGTAGTAAATCCATAGAAACGTGCATATACGCATATCTTTTCCGGGAGCGACAAGCGTCTTTACTCCCTCCGGTGTAAGTACGGCAATTTCTCCGGGACCGAGTTCACGGTCATCTTCATATTCCAGATTCAAGTATGAACAGGATTCAAAAACAGCACAATAGCCGTCCTCTTTTCTGCCGATCATTACGGGTGTCCTCCCCAACTTATCACGGGCACAGTATAAACCGTCCGGTGTAAGCAGAAGAAGCGTCAGTGCGCCGTCTATTCTCTCTTGGGCATAACGGATCCCCTCTATCAGATTATCTTTCTGGTTAATCAGCGTCGCCACAAGTTCCGTCGCGTTAATATCGCCGCCGCTCATTTCCAGAAAATGGGTACCCCCTTTTTGAATTATTTCTTCCGTTAATTCATCCATATTATTAATTTTCGACACTGTTGCCAACGCGTATGTGCCGTGATGAGAGCGGACAATCAGCGGCTGCGCTTCATAATCGGAAATACAGCCTAACCCCAAGTTTCCTCTCATTTGGTGAATATCACTGTCAAACTTCGTCCGGAACGGCGTATTTTCAATATTGTGGATGGATCTGTCAAAACCGTCTTCTCCGTAAAAAACCATACCCGCCCGCCTTGTCCCCAGATGAGAATGGTAATCTGTTCCGAAAAATACATCAAACACACAATCCGATTTCAGCGCCGCTCCAAAAAATCCGCTCATAATATCCTCTTTTTCCATGACTGACAATGAAATTAAAATAGGTACACATCCATTATAAAGGATATTAAAAACATAATGTAGCCGCAGTAATTATACTTTCGTTAAAATATCAGGATTTTTTTCTGAACAAAACAGCCCTCACGGTTCTTGACTTATCTCTATCATCTTTTGGGGTAAAAGAGCCCATAATGCGCTGCCGCACAAATTAAACGGCAGCGTCTTTTATATTCTGTTTCCTGACTCCCACAGCCGTTTCCCGTCTTCCATTATTCGTTCTCTCACATAAGCATCGCGCCGACAGTCCCTAAAATTATAAATACCAGGAACGCAATCACCCACGGAAATACCAGAAGCAGTTCCGTTATATCCTTGAGTATATAGAAAAGATTCATCGGTTCTATGCCGTCTGCCTGTACGCTTGTCAATTTCCCCTCCGGACCAATGAGCTTCACCAGCGGATAATTGTACAAACGAATACGTCCAACGGACATCCAGAGGATAAGTGAGCAGGGAACTGACAGACAGAGCCATACCACCATGGCAGACCAGCAGATCGGCCCCGTCATCCCGCTGCCGTAATAAATCAAAAGTGCGAAAACAGCAGGCAAAAAGTTAAGCAAAAGCAGGAATACCCCAATCTGTATCCACCGCTCCCATGAATAAAAGCTGATTTTTACGGGAGCCATCTTCCCTTTAACCTTTTCAAAGAAGACGGGAGCCTCAAAATCTTTTTCAGGAAACGCCTCTTCTTTTACGATGAGACGGATCCCTTTTCTTTCTGCCCGGCAGTTCTTCCCCTGCCGGATAATCTTTCTGATCCTGGCAGACCTGCCGTCACTGAATCCCGCAAAGAAAATAATGCCGAAAACAAGCCCTACCATCCCCGCAACATACACCTCGTAATCAAAAAGGAACAGCATCACGATGAATACGAAAACTGTCATAAGGAGCGGTTCAACGATCCAGGGCCAGCTTTTCTTTTTTTCTCCTACAGAGACAGCAATTCTCCCCGTCTGGCCGTTAACCGCCGCAAGCTTTCCTTTTCCGGCGATGATATAGAGCGGAAGAAGGGCGGGAATGCTTAATAGGTTTTCTCCTTTGGCATGAAGCTTGACTCCTGATGTTTCCATCACTTTTTCAACAATGGGAAGATAGTCCGCTTCCACTTCTTCCAAAACCCGTTGTTCTGCCGCTCCGCCCGATATATCAGGCAGCTTCACACGCTGCCCTGCGATATAGCCGAATTCAAAAGGAACTGTGCCTTTCCAGTCAAACGGCTCCGCATGGTCAAGAACCATATTATCCAGCTGATTGGACGTATTTACCGCCATACCATTGATAAAACTTCCGCAGATATATTTTTTATCGGAAAATGCCTGATCCCGGAATACGGTACAGCGGACAGGACCTTTTACGATTTGATAAGGAAGATAATAACCTTTAAGACTTTTTATGTTTTTCTCTACCCATCCCGCTTCCTTTGTCCTCTTATTTTTTAATGCCCATGCCGTAAGCCGCTCTGACGCTTCCTTTTCTGTCAGGACAAAGGGGATAAACACTTCCGGCAAATTATCGCGAAACGTAAAGGCACGCCTTACAAGATTTCCCCCGCAAAACTCACAGCGCCCAACAGCTTCTCCTTCGGGAATCAGTATCTCGGCTCCGCAGTTTTTACAGATATGAACCGATGGATGAATATCCCCGCTGTTTGCCCCGGAATGGCGCCTTTTAAGTGCCCGCCATTTTTTTAAACGTTCCACCGGTTCATTGGCATCTACTTTCTGCCCGCAGTACCGGCACTGATAAATTTGATGGATAATGTCAAACTCTGCCGGTGCTCCGCAGGCAGAACAACGTATTTCCAACGGATTTTTTGATTCCTCTGTCATAAAGATTCCTCCTTACCGCTGCTGCGTCTCTTGCGCCGTTCCTATGAACGGATATCCGTTTCTTTCGCAAAGATTCTTGAAATAGGGAATAAATACGGACAGATCCGCCGGCACTCCTGAGGCCCCCCCTTTCTCCATGACCGCTGACCTGCTGATCCCCTTCATGAACAATTCTTAAATCCCAGCTGCTTCTAAGAGTGGTATTTTTTTATACACACCATTGTCAAGATAAATTTTCTCCGTATTTTCTATATCTGTAAGAGCCGCAAATACATCTTCCTTTGTATCAGATGCCACCTGCCTCCGCTCTTCCCCATTATCCCGACAGAACGCTGCCTTTAATGGACACTCTATCCGGCAGGTACGGCGGAAAAAAATAGGTCTCCCACGAATAGGAACTGTCCGGCACATAGGAATGCCCGAACCGGAACCGGAGATAAAAAGAAACCGTCCGCCCCTGTGTCATCTCTTTTCTTTCCTTGGTATCACTATAATCAGCCAGTCCGCCGCATTCCGGCAAAATTGAATCGTTTCCCATACAACCTCCCCACAGCAGCAAACTCAACCCTGTTGTACCTGCTGCAGTCCATACCTTTTGTGTATAACCATATCCTCCCTATAGAATTTGTTCCACCGCTCCGTGATTTCCATCCTTATACATAAGAGAGCTTACTCATTTATCAATTTCACCTGTTATCCTCCATTCAAAATCTGATTTTTGATTTCTGTTTTTCCTATCGCCGCGTTCTTTTGATAACAGAAGACAGAAGTCGTCAACAAACGGGCAGATTGCGGTTTATGATTTACGACTTCCGGATTCCGATTTCTGTTTCTAATATTAGTATACAAAATTTGGACAAAAAAATAACCTGTCACAAATGACAGGTTTTATCCGCTCACATAAACCGGATTTTCCACATTCAATTCATGGAAGCGGTTATTTTTCAGATGGCAGGTTTTATTTTGCTTCTGCCGCCTCTTTCATGGCAATGCGGGCCGCAGAAATTGTTCTGTCCAAATCATCTTCGCTGTGCGCATAAGACATAAAAAGTGTTTCAAAGGGAGAGGGTGCCAGGTAGATCCCCTGTTCCAGCATGGACAGGAACCACGTCTTGAACTTCTTTCCATCACATGCGCAGGAGTCTTCATAGTTAAGAACAGGTTTATCATTAAAGAAGAGACAGAACATGGATCCCGACTGATGGACCTGTACCGCCACACCGGCTTCTGCTGCCGCATCCAGCCAGCCGCCGAGCAGCCTCTTTGTCTTTTCTTCCAATATTTTATAGAAATCGGGAATAGTCCTGATCATTTGAAGCGTTTCCAGTCCGGCAGTTACCGCCAGGGGATTTCCTGACAAAGTTCCTGCCTGATAAACGGAACCGTCAGGCGCAATGCAGTTCATGATATCCCTTTTCCCTCCATAAGCCGCCGCAGGTAAACCGCCGCCGATAATTTTCCCAAGGCATGTCATATCGGGAATAATACCGTACTTTCCCTGTGCGCCATGGAGTTCTGTACGGAAACCGCACATGACTTCATCAAAAATCAGGACAGTGCCATGCTTTTCTGTTTCACGGCGAAGTGTCTCCAAAAAACCGTCAACAGGAAGGACACACCCCATATTTCCTGCCACCGGTTCTACAATGACTGCAGCAATCTCTTCACCTTCGTCATCCATCTTTTTTACAAAAGCATCAATATCGTTATAAGGAACAACGACCGTGTCTTTTGCCGTGCCTTTTGTGATACCCGCGCTGTCAGGACTGCCGAAAGTCGCTGCACCCGATCCGGCTTTCACAAGGAGGCTGTCGCCATGCCCATGATAGCAGCCGGCAAATTTCAATATTTTATCTCTCCCTGTATAACCGCGGGCAGCACGAAGAGCACTCATCGTCGCTTCCGTTCCGGAAGAAACAAGTCTTATTTTTTCAATGGACGGGTAGAAAGCAGTAACCAGTTTGGCCAGTTCTGTTTCTATCACCGTCGGTGCGCCGTAGCTTGTACTGTTTTCCGCCACTTCTTGAATCGCGGAAATCACTTGGGGATGGGCATGTCCCAAAATCATAGGTCCCCAGGAGCCGACATAGTCTATATAGGTATTTCCATCAATATCGGTAATATGCGATCCTTTTGCCGATGCAATAAACGGCGGCGGACAGTCCATATGCGGATAGGAACGGACCGGGCTGTTCACTCCGCCGGGCATGTAATTCCGCGCCTCTTCAAAAGCCGCTCCAGAACGGGACAGGTTCATCATCTTCCCGCCTCCTCTTTCAGCCACCTTGCCGCGTCAAGCGCATGATAGGAAATAATCATATCTGCCCCTGCCCGCTTCATTGACAAAAGGGTTTCCATGACAATCCTCTTTTCATCAATCCATCCGTTAGCAGCAGCCGCTTTCACCATGGCATATTCACCGCTCACATTATACACTGCCACAGGACGGTTGATCCGCTGACGGATCTGATGAACAATATCCAGGTAAGCAAGGGCAGGCTTCACCATGATGATATCGGCGCCTTCTTCCATGTCCAAATCCACTTCCTTCATCGCCTCACGGCTGTTCGCAGGATCCATCTGGTATCCGCGGCGGTCGCCGAACCGGGGAGCCGAATCAGCCGCATCACGGAAAGGACCGTAATACCCTGATGCATACTTTACCGCATAGGACATGACGGATATATGAGAAAACCGATTTGTATCCAGCGCGTTTCGGATGACAGAAATACGCCCGTCCATCATATCGGAAGGAGCAATGATATCCGCACCGGCTTCCGCCTGGGAAACGGCAACTTTCGCCAGCAATTCCAACGTGGGATCATTATCCACTTCATGACCGCAGAGCTGCCCGCAGTGTCCGGAATTAGTATACTGGCAGAGACACACATCACCTACAATAATAAGATCAGGAAATTCTTTTTTGATTGCCATCATTGCCCGCTGCACGGGACTTTCCATATCCCAGGCAGAAGAACCGATGTCATCTTTATAAGAAGGCAGCCCAAATATTTCCACCGCAGGAATCCCAAGACTGACGATTTCCTCCGCCTGTTTGACCGCCTGATCCACAGACAGATGATAGCAGCCGGGCATACTCGGTATTTCTTCTTTCACATTTGCCCCCGGAACAACAAAAATCGGATAAATAAAGTCATTGGTTTCCAGAGACGTTTCCCGTACCATGCTGCGGACAGCAGCAGTACGCCTTAAACGGCGCGGACGCAGTGTATTCAATTTCATTCTTTCGCAACTCCTTTCACAATTGCTTCTGTCAGTCCGTCAATTGTAAATGTATCGGAAATAATCTGCGGTTCCAAGCCGTACTTTCGGCAGGCATCCGCAGTAATCGGCCCGATACATGCCAGGGACACTCCGTCAAGCAGTCCCGTTTTCCCGTCCAGCTGGTCTACCAGATTGAATACGGTAGATGAACTGGTAAATGTAATGATATCCACTTCATGATTCACAAGAAGTTCCTTTAATTTTTCTTTATTTTCCTCATCACAAACGGTTTCATAAGCTTCCGCCACGTCCACATGGCATCCGTAATCTGTCAGCATTTTAGGCAGTACGCTTCTTGCCACTTTCGCGCGGGGCAGCAGGATTTTGTCTCCCCGACGGACAAGCGGCTTCATTGCTTCTGCCAAATCTTCCGCCTTGTATGCCGGCGGCACGCAGTCTGCCTTGAGGCCGTAGAGGAGCAGCTGCTTATCTGTAGCCGGCCCTATGACAGCAATCTTTACATGACCAAGCGCCCGTGTATCAAATCCTTTTTCATAGATCCTCTTAAAGAAAGCATCTACTCCGTTTTGACTGGTAAATACAATCCAGTTATATTCGGCAAGTTTTTCAATCCCCTGATCAATACTTGCCCAGCCATCATCGGGGGATTCAATTTTGATGGATGGAATCTCCGTACAGAATGCCCCCAAGTCTTCCAGCACTTCCGCCAGCCGGGAAGCCTGCGTGCGGGAACGGGTAATGACCACATGCTTTCCGAAAAGCGGCTTATTGTCATACCAGCGCAATTGCTCGCGAAGGTTGACTACATTCCCGACAATAAATACGGATGGCGGCTTGATGCCATATTTCTTGACTGCTTCCGCCGCCTCTCCAAGTGTAGTGGTATACGTTTCCTGATAGGGACGGGTACCCCAGCGGACAAACGCCGCCGGTGTGTCTGCGCTTTTTCCGTAACGGATCAGTTCTTCGGCAATATGCTGCGTACGGCCTACGCCCATAAGAAACACAAGCGTATCCACAGCGCCCGCCAGTTTTTCCCAATGAATGTCAGAATGGCCTTTTGTCGGATCCTCATGTCCCGTGATAACGGCAAAGGATGCCGCCACCTTCCTGTGGGTCACAGGAATACCCGCATAAGCGGGAGCCGCAATCGCCGACGTCACTCCCGGCACTTCCTCAAAGTCCACGCCTGCCGCACGGAGCACTTCGATTTCTTCTCCCCCGCGCCCAAAAACAAAGGGGTCTCCCCCTTTTAAGCGGGCAACAATTTTCCCTTCTTTCCCTTTTTCAGCAAGAAGGCGGCTGATATCCTGCTGTGTCATTGTATGGCTGCCGCAGCTTTTTCCTACATAGATGTATTCCGCATTCTTATTGGCAAAACGAAGAATCCGTTTATCCGCCAGATAATCCCCGACAATAACATCCGCTTTTTCAAGACAGCGTTTCCCTTTCAGTGTAAAAAGTTCGGGGTCGCCCGGACCTGCTCCGATTAAGTATACCTTTCCCTTCTTCATCCGTTTCTCCTCATCCATCATTTTCTTAATTCCTCTAAAATGCGGCCGCCACCATCGGCAATCAATGCTTCCGCCAAACTTTCTCCCAGCTGCTTTGCATCCTGCGTCTGCCCATTAAGGCTCCTTTTGTACATCTCTTTCCCATCAGGTGATCCAATGAAAGCCACCGCCTCTATATGCCCAAGAAACGGAACTGCATAGATACCTGCAGGCACTTTACAGTCACCACCGACTTTTTCCAGAAATGCTCGTTCTGCCATTATACAGGATGCCACTTTTTCATCATGGATAAATTGAATAATCTCCATTGTTTCATCATCACCGATTCTTGTTTCAATAGCCATAACACCCTGCCCCGCCGCAGGTATGCTATCACAGGTAGAAATATAAGATTGGATCCGTTCTTGCAGTCCAAGCCGTTTCAATCCTGCCGCCGCAAGGATCACTGCATCATAGTTCCCTTCATCCAAATGCCGGAGTCTTGTCTGCACATTCCCGCGAAGCGTTTTTATCTGCAGATCCGGCCGTAAATGGAGCAGCTGCGCCTGTCGGCGGAGACTGGATGTCCCCACGACCGCCCCTTCCGGCAACTCCTGCAGACTGCCATATTCCAAAGATACAAAAGCGTCCCGCGGATCCTCTCTCGCCGTCACTGCCGCCAGTTTCAATCCATCGGGAATTACAGCAGTCATGTCCTTCAAAGAATGAACGGCTATATCTGCTTTTTTCTCAAGAAGCAGTTTTTCCAGTTCCTTGATAAAAAGCCCTTTTCCCCCGATTTCAAGAAGAGATCTGTCCAGAATCTGATCGCCTTTCGTCGTCACCGGAAGCAGCTCCACCTGTATTTCAGGATAAGTATCTTCAATCCGTTTCTTCACATATTCTGCCTGCCAAAGTGCCAGCAAACTTTCTCTCGTGGCGATTACAATCTTATCTTTCAACAGCCTTCCCCTTTCCCATATCAAGACTGAACAATGTTTTTATGGCACTCTTGCCTGCACTTTCTTTTTCCGTCCCTGCGTGTTCATGAAGATAAGTCATCGGTTCACGGAGCATTTTTCTCACCAGCATGTGGGTCATATGTTCTATAACCCGCCGCTCTTCCTCTTTTAAATCAGGCAGTTTTCCCATAGCGCGGCGGAGCTCACGTTGACGGATTTGTTCCGCTTTCTCAGAAAGCGACACCATAACGGGCCGCGTGCCGAGATAAATAAAGCGGTCCAGAATTGATTTAATTTCCTCTTCAATAATAATGGCTGCCCGCTCCGCTTCCGCTTCCCTGAATTTAATATTATTTTCCACGATTTCCTGCAAGGCATCGATATTGCATAGCGTCACATTCTTTATATTCCCTACTTCCGGCTCAACGTCGCAGGGTACGGCGATATCAATGACCACAAGAGGTTTATTATTTCTTTTCATCATAAGATTCCGCACATCCCAGGCCTTCACGATATACTGGGTTGCTCCCGTAGCTGTAATAAACACATCCACATCTTCTGCTGATGCCACCGCCTCATGAAAAGGCAGCGTCGTTCCATCAAACTTGCGTGCCAGCTCCTCTGCCCGCTTTGGATGGCGATTTGTCACAATCACTTCCCTGAGCCCTCTCCCCTGCAAATGCTTCACTAAAAGTTCCGCCGCGTCACCCGCGCCGAAGACGAGAGCCTTTTTCCCTTCCAGACTGCCTAAAATCTTTTCCGCCATCTTAACAGCCGCATAACTCACAGAAACAGCACTTGCTGAGATCCGCGTTTCTGTACGGACTCTTTTCCCCGTGGTAATGGCGCGGTGAAAAAGCGTATTTAAAATGGTACGGGTCGCATGAACCGCCAAAGCTCCCGTGTAAGCCGTCTTGATCTGGTTAAGGATCTGGCTTTCACCGAGAACCATGGAATCAAGCCCTGAAACAACCCGGAAAAGATGACGGATACATTCTGTACCTGTATAAAAAAAGAAATATTCTTTTTCTGCTTTACTGTTTCCTGAAAGTGTCAGGAAAAAATGATATAATTCCTCTTTATCTTCCTCATCTTTTAAAACAGCATATATCTCTGTGCGGTTACATGTGGAAAGGACAACCGCCTCCTTAATTCCTTCCTGCTCAGACAAATGGAGCAGCCCATCCCGCGCACTTTCCTCAGAAATAGAAAACTTTTCACGAATATCCACAGAAACAGTTTTATGATTCAGACCTAAGACGGCTAATACCACTGCGTACACGCTCCTCTGCCGCGTCCAGATTTCCCTGAACAACCAATTCCATAACCTGATGTTCAAAAGCAAGACGCCAGAACTTTTCCCTCTGTTCCGCATCCGCCAATCCCTCTTGCAATACCGACCGAAGCGCCCCCATTCTGTCCAGCCATTGTCCATAGGCATCAGGTATTTCAAGGGCAAGCCAGTTTTTCACATACTTTGCCATAGCAGGCGACCGGCCTTCGGTGGACACTGTCACCATAAGCCCCTCTTTCTTTATCCGTGCGGGAATATGGCAATTCCCTAACGCAGGAAAATCCGCCGCGTTATATAAAAAGCCCTCCCGCTCGGCTTCCTTTTGTACCGACAGCGCGACCGCCTTATCCCCTGCCGCCGTCACCACCATACGAAAGCCGCCGCACATAGGAGCCTCATAACTTTCCCTGCGCCATGAAATACGCCCTTCCCGGAAAAGAGCCTCCAGACCACTGCAGATTTGAGGCGCAACCACTGTCACTGTCGCCTTTTCTTCTAAAAGAGTACGAACCTTTCTAAGCGCTACATGCCCGCCGCCGATAACAAGACAAGCCCTGCCGTCCATTTTTATATTCACAGGATACATAGTACCTTCTTTGGAGATTATCCCATATTGGAAAAACGTTCTACCGCTTTGCTGAACTTCGCAATGGTTTCTTCCGCATCTCCATGTTCAATTCCATCTAAAACGCAATGATGGAGGTGGCCCTCCAAAACGATCTGTCCCACTCTGTGGAGCGCCGATTTGGCCGCATTGATCTGGGACAGCATATCTTCACAGGCGATATCTTCCTCCACCATACGGTCAATCGCCTGCACCTGTCCGATAATTTTTTTCAATCTTCTGTGCAGGTTTTCTGCATCCATACATTGTCTCATGATTTTCTCCCTGTCCTGTTCTAAAATATTTTATAAATATGTTCCATTCAGCATACTCTTCACGGGTTCGAAACTTTTCCTGTGGATCGGTGTGATTCCCAATGTTCGGATGGCCTCTATGTGCTCTGCCGTGCCATATCCCTTGTTTTGCGAAAATCCATAACCCGGGTAGACTTTGTCATACTCATCCATCAGATGATCCCTGTGAACCTTTGCCACGATAGACGCCGCCGCGACAGATGCCGATTTGGCATCCCCGTGGACCAGCGACAGGGACGGCACAGGAAAATGGAGAGGCATGGCGTCTACGATGACCGCCTGCGGCTGTATCTTCAGATTCCGCACCGCGCGGTACATCGCTTCCATCGTTGCCGCATAAATATTCCGCATGTCAATCTCTTCCGGAGAAAGGCTGACAATGGAAATATCCACTGCCGTTTCGTGAATTTTCTTTGCAATTTCTTCCCGCCGCCGGGGCGCCACTTTTTTCGAATCATTAAGTCCCGCAATAAAAAAATGAGGCTTCAAAATAACTGCCGCGACTGTGACAGGTCCCGCCAACGGCCCGCGTCCTACCTCGTCAATTCCGGCAACATACTCCAATCCTTTTTTGTAAAAAGAACTTTCCGGTTCGTACATATCTTCCACACGGAACCGTTCTGCCGATTCCCGATTCAGGCGGCGGATATAGGCATCCACCAGCTGCCGGACACCTTTCCGTTCATCTGCCATAATTTCTTCCAAAACCGTTTTCTCCACGGTTTCCTGTTTCAATATGTCCCTGATTTCAGAAATTGTCATACTTCCTCCGCCGGAACAGCGTCAAGTGTAATGCGTCCCAGTTTCCCGCTCCGAAAATCATTAAGTATCATTGTCTGTGCACGGGCATAATCAATCGCGCCTCCGGGAAGAATACAGCCCCGTCTTTTTCCCGCCTGGGCCAGAAGGATTTGGGGATCCGCCGCCGCATCTTCAATTCCGTACTTTTCACGAAGCGCATCAGGTGCCGTTCGTGCAAGCACCCTCATCAGTTCAGGAACTACCGTATCCGCATCAAAGACATCTCCGGCAATCGCTCCGGTCGCCGCCAAACGAAGAGCCGCCACCTGATCTTCAAACTTCGGCCATAAAACACCGGGGGTATCCAAAAGATCCAACCCCTGCGAAAGACGGACCCACTGCTTGCCCCGTGTGTGTCCGGGCGTATTGGCTGTCCGGGCCGCCGCTGTTCCTGAAATAAAATTGATAAGAGTTGACTTGCCTACATTGGGAATTCCAAGAATCATGATCCGTACCGATCTCGTTTTCAAGCCGCGGAGTTTCCACTTTTCCAGCACCGGACCGGCCGCCTCTTTGATGAGACGGAGAAATTTCTTTTTATCTTTTCCGTTGCCGCAGCTCATAGATACCGCAGCAACCCCTTTCCTTTTATAGTATGATTCCCAAGCTTTCGTCATTCCCGGATCCGCAAGATCCGCCTTATTCAGTATGACGATGCGCGGCTTCCCCGATAGAAGCTCTTCCACCATAGGGTTCGCGCTGGACAGAGGAATACGGGCATCCAAAAGTTCCGCCGCCACATCTACCGTTTTCAAGTGTTCGATAATCAGCCGTTTTGTCTTTGCCATATGGCCGGGAAACCATTGTATCAGCATAATAATCCTTTCTATCCCCTAACGGGTTTACCTATGCTCCCTTATTTTACCACATAAGTTCTTTTCATGGGTCGTTCCCGTTTTTCGACTATGTCAAGACCTTGCAGGTAACATCTCTTTTCTCTTCCAGTCAATGACCAACTCCGCTGCCCAAACAGTTTTGCAAAGAATGGTCATTGCATAAAACACTCGTGAAACTTTATATGGACATTTCAACAAAAAACGCCCGCATCAACGGGCAATCATCGTATTTTCTCAAAAGATATAACGGATAAGGATGTATACCAATGCGCCGACTGCCGCTGTGCTGGGAATCGTCATGACCCAGGCACCCACCATGGAATACGCCACATTCCAGTGTACTGCACGGAACCGCTTTGCCCAGCCCACCCCCATAATGGAGCCTGTGACCACATGTGTCGTAGATACGGGGAGATGCAGAAAGGTCGCCGTGAAAATAGTTAACGCCGAATTGATATCCGCTGCTAGTCCGTTCACCGGTTCCAAACGGAATATTTTATTCCCGACAGTACGGATAATGCGCCAGCCGCCCACGCTCGTTCCCGCACACATGGCAAATGCACAGGCAATCTTTACAAGGAAAGGAACTTCCAGTTCTCCAATGTATCCGCCGGACAAAAGCGCCAGCGTGATGATTCCCATGCACTTCTGCGCATCATTTGAACCGTGGGAAAATGCCATTACCGCGGCGGATAAGCTCTGTATATGGAGAGAAATATAATTCACTTTCGATCTCCCCACATTCCGGAACAGGATAAACAGAAGCGTCATGATGACATATCCGCTGAACATGGCAATAACAGGTGAACCGATGAGTCCCGCCACGATCATAAAAACCCCGTTTCCATTGATTGCCCCCGTACCGTAAGAAATCGTAACCGCTCCGAGGACACCGCCGATCAGCGCATGAGAGGAGCTGGAAGGCATGCCGATCTTCCAGGTAAAAAGATTCCATACGATAGCGGCAAAAAGCGCCGCGATAAGCACCGTGGAGTCCACCATCTGCGGAGACGTGACAATCTCCCCTCCGATTGTTTTCGCCACACCGGTCGACACCATCGCTCCAACAAAATTTAAAAACGCCGACATGATAATCGCTATGCGGGGACTTAAGGAGCGCGTTGCGATACAGGTAGCAATCGCATTTGCTGTATCATGGAAGCCGTTGATAAAATCAAAGGCAAGCGCCAGAACAATTACCAGGCCTATCGCATAAATATCAGGCATATTTCATAACCACTTCTTTAATCAAATTACCGACGCGTTCTGCCTGATCTGCCGTTTCCTCCATCGTTTCCATGATTTCCTTCCAGCGGATAATCTCTACCGCCTCATGGGTACCGTCAAACAAATCAGAAATAATCGCACGATAAATCGTGTCTGCTTCACTTTCGAGACGATTGATCTTACGGGCCCGTTCTGTAATCTCCGTTTCATTTTTATCTATATCTTTCAGGAGGCGGAACAGGATAATCAATTCTCCGGACATTTCTATCAGAATATCCGCCATGCGAAGCATCCGGTTCCAGCCGAGGCCGGCATGATAAATGCGCAAAGTAAAGATGACATCTTTAATATCGTCTACACAGTCGTCCAGGTTGCTGGTAAGGAGATAAAAATCCTCTCTGTCAATAGGCGTAATAAAGACATGCTTCATTTTTGCCGCCACTTCATGGGTCACTCCGTCAGCAAGATGCTCAATTTTCTCTGCTTCCTTGGCACAGCGTTCCAGCTTCTTCGGATCTTGAAGGACTTCCTTGACCATAAGCGTTCCTTTGTGAAAATATTCTCCATTCGTTACAAGAAAATCAAAAAACTCTTCATGCTTATTGACCAGGCTGAACATACTCCCGCCCCCCTTAAAAGGTACACGACTTCCCATTATTTTCTTTATCATAAAGCAGCTGTGTAAATTCTTTGTAAAAATTTATTTACAAAATGATTCTACTTTCATGCGAAATTGGAAACAGAAAATATTCCTTTCTCATTTTCCCTATTCCGCAAAACTTTTATCATGTATAATAATTACGGATATCAGGAGTATCCTTTATAGTAAGGTAAGTTGTTTAGGAGGAAAAAATCATGAATGAAGAAAAAGCTTTGGAAGAAATGTCGCGCCTTGCAGGTACACAGACCGAAAAAAATCTGCGCGCCGCTTTCGCGGGAGAGGCACAGGCCCATGTGAAATACAATCTCTTCGCTGGCGAAGCACGAAAAGATCCGTCCATGTCCCGGCAGATTGCCGATCTCTTTGAAGAAACCGCGAACCAGGAAAGAGCTCATGCTAAAATCTGGTTCTGGCTCGTGGGGGATCTGAAAAAGGATACCGCCGAACATTTGAAAATGGCAGCCAAAGGGGAAAATGATGAATGGACTTCAATGTATCCGGAGTTTGCTGAAACTGCAAAAAAAGAGGGCTTTCCGCAGATTGCTTTCCTCATGACCAAGATTGGCGAAATTGAAAAGCAGCATGAAAGAAGATATAAAATTCTTCTTGCCAATGTGGAAAACGGCAAATTATTCAAGAGAGATGAAAAGAAACTCTGGATGTGCGCGAACTGCGGCTTCACTTGCGAATCCGTAGAGGCGCCGGAAGAATGTCCCGTATGCAACCATCCCCGTTCTTTCTTTGCTATTAAGGCGGAAAATTACTAATCTATGATAAAACGCTGATGGGCTGCTCATTTATTTATCAGCATAATAATCAGCGACAACAAGAAAAGAAAAAGGACTGAGAAAATATTTTATGTTTCCCTCAGTCCTTTTTCTTGTTTATTTTTTATTCTGCCAATTCCTGCTTTCGAAGCCACCGGATCGCGTCTCCCAATATGTAAAGAGAGCCGCAGACGAGGACAATATCGTTTTCATCCGCCTCTTTCACCGCCTTTTCCAAAGCATCTGCCACGCTCCCCGCTATCTTGTGCTCCGCCCTGATTTTCTGCCGGTCAATCATTTCACAGATTTCTTCAGGCGTCCTTGTCCTCGGTGTCGGCGCGGCGCAGGCATAAACCTTGTCCCCTTTTCTTACGAGCATCTGAATAATGGTTTCCGTCGTTTTATCCTGAAGAGAAGAAAAAACGAAAATACGCCGTTTATCGGGATACTGTTCCCGCAATGCTTCCTGAAGCGCTTCCGCTCCGGCCTCATTGTGCGCGCCGTCTAAGACAACTGTTTTCCCCCCTGCGTGATGGATTTCAAAACGGCCCTGCCATCTGGCCCGCGCCAATCCTTCACGGAGATCATTTTCATTAATCCGCCCGTCTTCTTTCATGAGAATGGTAAGTGCCATCGCTGCCACCGCCGCATTGACTGCCTGATGAGCACCGATAAAGGGCACAAAGAGCATGCTCTTTTCCAGTTCTTTCGGCATGCCTTTCCGTTTCACCACTACGACCTGGCCCTGCTCCCATTTATTTCTTGTGTCGATTTCAAAATCACGGCCGTAAAAATAAATGCGTGCTTTTTTATTGTGAGCATCTTTTTTCAATTCCTTCAAAGCCACATGCTGCGCCGCAGTGACTACCGGAATCCCCTCTTTGATAATTCCCGCTTTTTCTCTCGCTATTTCCTGAAGGGTATTTCCCAGATACTGCATGTGATCCATGGCCACATTCGTAATGACGGAAACAACAGGCATCACTACATTGGTCGCGTCAAAACGTCCGCCCATGCCGACTTCCATAACGGCGTAATCCGCTTTGTTTTCACGGAAATACCAAAACGCGATGGCTGTCAGCAGTTCAAATTCCGTCAATGCTTCTTCCCCCGCGGCTACCATCTCGTCATGAGCTTTAAAAACCACTGTGGCCGCTTTGGCAAAATCTTCCCGGGAGATATCTTTCCCACCCAGGTAAATCCGTTCCGTGTAGTCTATAAGATGCGGTGACGTAAACCGCCCTACCCTAAGATTTGTATTTTCCAAAACACTTGTTATCATAGCGGCGACGCTCCCTTTTCCATTCGTCCCCGTGATATGGATTATCTTACAGGCTTTTTCAGGATTTCCCAGTACAGCAAGAATTTTTTGCATTCGTTCCAGCCCCGGCTTGATTCCGAAAACGGATGCTTCTTCCAGACGGGAAATACTTTCCTGATAATTCATACTGACTCCTTTATGCAACAACAATTAAAGATCGGCAAGGAAACGAAGACGTTCATCAAATGATTTCATCTTCTCTTCAAACTCCGCAAGTTTTTCTTTTTCTTTCGCCACAATATCTTCCGGCGCTTTCGCAAGAAAACCCTTATTGTTCAACTTACCGGATGTACGGGCGATTTCTTTTTCAAGAGCGGCTTTTGCCTTTTCAATCCGTTCTCTTTCCTTAGCCGTATCAATCAGGCCCTTCAATTCAAGATATACTTCCATGCCCGTGACAACAGCAGCAAGGGCATTTTCAGGCTTTGTTCCATCAGCGGCAAGCAGGACGATTTTTTCTACATGCCCCAGTTTTTCAAAATATTCTTCGTGGGTTTCGATACATTTTTTCAAATCATCACGATGAACCGCGATCCGGATATGGCACATTCTGTTCGGCGCCACATTCGCTTCCGCACGCATATTGCGGACAGCCTTAATCGCGTCCATGATACGCTCCATCTGCTCCTGTTCTTCCGGGAAACGAAGTCTTTCATCAGCTGCCGGCCAGGGAGCTCTCGCCAGAGTTTCACCGGAGTGGGGCAGATGCTGCCAGAGGTGTTCCGTAATAAACGGCATAAAAGGATGCAGGAGCGCCATGATTCTCGTCAGTACATACACAAGGACATATTGGGTAACCTGCCGGTCGGCATTGTGCGCTCTATAAAGACGGCCCTTCGCCGTTTCAATATACCAGTCGCAGAAAGAGTTCCATGCAAAATCATAAATAGAATCCGCGGCAGCGCCTAACTCATATTTATCAAGGTTCTCGCTGACATGCTCTTCCGTCTGCGCAAGACCTTCCAAAATCCATTTATCCGCAAGTGTATACTGACTTTCTTCCGGAATGAAACGGGGATCATAGTCATCCAGATTCATAAGGGTAAACTTGCTGGCGTTCCATAATTTATTGGCAAAATTACGGTTTCCCTCCACACGTTCATAGTAAAAACGCATATCATTGCCCGGCGTATTGCCTGTGACAAGCGTAAACCGAAGCGCATCAGCGCCATATTTCTCAATCACTTCCAGAGGATCGATGCCGTTGCCCAGGGATTTGGACATTTTCCGCCCCTGAGAATCACGGACAAGGCCATGGATAAATACATACCTGAAAGGAATCTCCTTCATGAATTCCATAGACATGAACATCATACGGGCAACCCAGAAAAAAATGATGTCATAACCGGTAACCATCGTAGATGTAGGATACCATTGGTTCAAGACCGGTGTCCTGTCAGGCCAGCCCATGGTGGAGAACGGCCAGAGCGCAGAGGAAAACCATGTATCAAGAACGTCAGGATCCTGGCGGATATGTTTGCTTCCGCATTTCGGGCAGGCCTCCAAATCGGTGCGGGACGCAATGACTTCACCACAATCGTCGCAGTACCACACAGGAATACGATGTCCCCACCAGAGCTGGCGGGAAATACACCAGTCATGAATATTTTCCAGCCACTGGATATAGGTAGAAGAAAAACGTTCAGGAACAAATTTTGTTTTCCCCGACTGCACTGCTTCCATAGCGGGACCGGCAAGCGGTTTCATTTTGACAAACCACTGTTTCGTGGTAAGCGGTTCAACAACCGTATGGCAGCGCGAGCAGTGACCGACGGCATGTTCTTTTTCTTCGCTTTTTACAAAAAGCCCCATATCCGTAAGATCTTTGATGATCTCTTTCCTGCACTCGTAGCGGTCCATGCCATTATATCTGCCCGCCTTTTCGTTCATCGTGCCGTCTTTATTCATGATGACGATGGTTTCCAGATGGTGGCGTTCACCCATGGCAAAGTCATTTGGATCATGGGCGGGTGTAATCTTTACACAGCCTGTACCATATTCCATATCTACATATTCATCAGCGATGATAGGAATCTCTCTGTCAGTAGTCGGCAGCTTCACCTTCTTCCCGACCAGATGCGCATATCTTTCATCTTTCGGATTAACAGCGACGGCCGTATCGCCGGGAATCGTTTCAGGACGGGTCGTTGCGATGCGCACAGCACCTTCCTCATCGGCAAGAGGATAATCGAAATACCACAGATGGCCCATATCATTTTCATGCTCTACTTCAATATCGGAAAGCGCCGTCTGACAGCGGGGACACCAGTTGGTAATGCGGAACCCCTGATAAATCAGACCTTTTTCATAAAGGGATACAAATACTTCACGGACAGCACGGGCGCAAACATCATCCATCGTAAAACGTTCACGGCTCCAATCACAGGAAGACCCCAGGCGTCGGATCTGCTTCCCGATGGTATTCCCGTATTTTTCCTTCCATTCCCATACGCGTTCCAAAAATTTTTCACGTCCCAGATCGTACTTTGTGAGGCCTTCTTCGGCGATCTGTTTTTCCACCTTGACCTGCGTAGCGATACCGGCATGGTCCTTTCCCGGAAGCCAAAGGACATTATACCCCTGCATCCTTTTATAGCGGATCAGGATATCCTGCAATGTATTGTCCAGCGCATGCCCCATATGAAGCTGCCCCGTTACATTGGGAGGCGGCAGCACAATGCTGTACGGCTCTTTCCCCTCTTCCGGTTCATCATGAAATACACCGTGTTCCTCCCAAAAGTTATACCATTTCTCTTCAATCGCACTGGGTTCATACTTCCCTAAATCTTTCATCTCATCCATGTCATCCACTCCCTGTAAATAAAAAACTCTTTCATCCCCATAGGACGAAAGAGACTTCCGCGGTACCACCTAAATAGCTGTCAGGCCACTCATCAGCGCGTAACGTGCGCGGCGGACAGGCCTCCCTGCCGGCTCCGGGGTGACTTGCTGTTTTCTTTCTGCCGCTCTTCCAGCCAAGGAGCGGTTCTCTTTGAGAAAACCCGACAGCTTCTTCCCATCCATGCCATTTTTAATATATTCGTTATTATATAAGCGGAAATATATTTTTGCAAGTGACCGGATGTGTAAAAACGAATACGGTATGTATAACGCCATCGGATAACTGTCAATAAAGAACGGTTTGTTCTATAATAATGAAAATAAATTACTGTTCTGCAGGAAACAGAATTATGCAGCTTGTATATTTCCGTTTTCCTATTTTTTCTGCAAGGAATCCCCATGCCTGATTCATATAAAAAAACGGTAGGAATTTTTATGCTCCTGCTTCTGGCAGCCATATGTTTTCTTATCGCTAAAATATTCTTTCCTGAATTTTACAGCAATACCATCACCCTGACTTTGGCGGGAGATGTGGATAGTCTGTCCCGCTATATTTCCTCTTTTGGTTACGGGGCTTTTGCAGTGAGTCTTTTTTTACTGATTCTCTGTAACGTTTTCGGTATCCCCACGATTCCTTTTCTCACCATCAACGGCGTTCTTTTCGGTCTTCTGCCGGGAATCATTATTTCCTGGATCGGCGAAGTTATAGGGATTGAAATCAGTTTCCATATCGGCCGCATATTTTTCAGGGATGAAGCAAGGCGGATCATTGAGAAAAAGCATATGTTAAGAAAAGTAGACAAATACAGTTCGGTATGCGCCATGGCTGTAGCCCGGGCAATCCCCTACTCTCCAAACATTCTCTTTACCGCAGCGGCAGTCCTCACAAAACTCACTACAAGACAGCATCTGCGGGCAACACTCTTCGGAAAAATTCCTTCCGTAGTCATTGAAGTCGTTCTTGGCCATGATCTGATCCATTTTTCCCAGCACGGTATACGTTTCGTTGTTCTCTTCATTCTTACTCTCGGAGGTTTTTTTGTCCACCGCCGTTATAAACAGTACAAATGTGGAACAAGAAAACAATTTTTTTGATTTTCCCATGCGAAACATCTTTTCTTCCGTAAGAGCAGGAAGATTTTTTTATGCGGAAACCCCCGTCATTTTGTGTAATAAAAACAGGAGGCAGCCATCATGACCAAAGGATATATCCATGTATATACAGGCGACGGAAAGGGCAAGACCACTGCCGCTGTCGGTCTCGCTATCCGCGCTGTCGGTGCTGGAAAAAAGGTTTGTATCCTTCAATTTATGAAATCCCTGGCCTATTCAGAGCAGAAAATTCTCCAATCGCTTCCGGGCATCACCCTGATTACACTGGGCAAACCTTACTTCATTGCAAAGGAAGGAATGCTCACGGATGAACAGCGAAAAACATGGGGAAACCATATTCGAATTTATCCTGCGGGACATCCTCCGAAAGACTATCGGGAAATGACTCTGAAAGGAATTGAGCAGGCCATAGACGCTGTTTCTAAAAACTACGACATGGTCATCCTGGACGAATATAATATGGCACGCTGGTATGATTTGGCAACAGAGGAAGAGACAGAAAAAATTTTAAAAGCCCGCCGCCCTGAAGTAGAACTCATTTTTACCGGACGGAATGCGCCGAAAGAAATTCTTGACGCCGCCGATTTGATTACAGAAATGAAAAAGATACGCCACTATTATGACAAAGGCGTACCTGTACGAACCGGTATTGAAAATTAAATAAGATAAAAAACGGATGCTCCGTTCCTGAAGCATATTATATGCCCACAGGAATATTCGGAAGTATCCGTTTATATTTACCACTTTCTTGGTATCTCGGGAAAATGATCAACAATCATCATGTCCGCCAGTATATTTGCCATCAATTTATCATCTTCGTCATACATTTCCGCGGCAATAACAATTGTTGTTCTGCCGTTGTGGGTAATATGGCTTTTTACACGGATTCTGGAACCCGGTCTCGCATTACGGATAAAACTCATCGTAAGGCTGACTGTAACAACTACCGCCCCGACAGATGCCCCTGTAACTCCTGTCACCGAATCGGCAAGCGCCATCATAACACCGCCGTGGAGTACCTCTCTGTGGTTCGTGTGTTTTCTCGGATCCGTCAGTAAACTGACCGTCACTTTCCCGCAGCGGATATCATCAATATCAATATGAAAATAGTCAGACATAAAATGGTTGGGCACGTATATTTCCCGTATCCGCGCGACAATTTCCTCCGGCCTTGTAAGCTGCTTCACCGCCGCCAATCTTATCCCCCCTTGCTTCATTCAGGAGAAGGCGGTACTAACTCTCCCTTATGAAGCCGTTCAATGGCTTCCTTAGCCGCGTTTTGGGCGGCTTCTTTTTTATTCTTGCCTATACCGGTTCCAAGTGCTTTCCCATTAATGAAAAGTTCCATCCATATTGTCTTATCGTGATCCGGTCCCTCATCACGGACGATATCATACCGTATATCGACATCACCATTTTTTTGGGCAATTTCCTGTAAATCTGATTTATAGTCATGATCATAAATCCCCTGATCAACCAGATCAAGAAACTTCTGCATATGACCCAGAATAAACTTTGCCGCTACTTCATAGCCGTTGTCTAAATAAACAGCACCGATCACCGACTCAAAAGCATTCCCAAGGATAGAAACGCGGGTTCTGCCGCCCGACATTTCTTCCCCTCTGCCAAGAAGCATATAATCACCTACATGGAAATTAGCCGCACATTCGGCACATGCCGGTTTGCACACCACGCTTGCCTTGGCACGGGTCAGATCTCCTTCCGGCCATTCGGGAAAACGCCGGAAAAGATAATCCCCTACTGCCAGATCCAAAACAGCGTCCCCCAAAAACTCGAGACGTTCATTGTCATGAACTTTCAGATTACGATGTTCATTGGCATAAGAGGTATGGGTCAGTGCCACATTCAGCAGCTCCATATTATGGACAGGAATATCACTCTCTTTTGCAAAACGCCGGACTTCATCCAGCCGCTCCTGCTTCCTGCGCTCAATCCGGCTCATTCCTACTCCTCATAACGCCTCATAACGATAACCGCGTTATGTCCACCGAAGCCGAAAGAATTAGACATGGCCACGTTTACTTTTACATCTCTTGCACCATCTGTCACATAATCCAAATCACAGTCCAGATCGATTTCTTTCCGGTTAATAGTCGGATGAACCCTATTCTTTTCAATAGTCAGCACGCATACCACGGCTTCGATTGCCCCCGCCGCGCCAAGCAGATGCCCTGTCACGGATTTTGTGGAGTTTACGGGAATTTCATAAGCATGCTGTCCCAGCAGCGCTTTAATGGCAGTACTTTCGTTCAAGTCATTCAAATGGGTAGATGTGCCATGGGCATTGATATAGTCCACGTCTTTCGGATCAATACGGGCATCTGCCAATGCTTTCTGCATGCAGCGGAGCGCCACCTCGCCGCCCGGCCGGGGAGCGGTAATATGGTAAGCATCACCGTTGGAACCATACCCTGCAAGTTCAGCATAAATATAAGCGCCTCTCTTTTTCGCATGTTCCAGTTCTTCCAGTACGAGAATCCCGGCGCCTTCACCAAGAACGAATCCGTCCCGGCGAGCATCAAACGGGCAAGACGCTTCTTCCGGCGGACATTCTCTTGAAGAGAGCGCCTTCATGGCGGCAAATCCTGCCATCGGTGTCTTTGCCACAGCCGCTTCCGTCCCCCCGGCAATCATCACATCAGCATCACCATGCTTAATCAGGCGTGCAGCAAGACCGATGGCGTTAGTACCGGACGCACAGGCAGTCACATCAGTGAGTACAGGCCCCTGCAGACCAAAAGTAATGGAAACTTGTCCGGAAGCCATATTGGCAATCATCATAGGAACAGCAAAAGGATTCACCTTGCCCGGTCCTTTTTGCTCAATACGGAATACCGTTTCCTCCATGGTGGAAATACCGCCGATACCGGTTCCAATCACTGTTCCTGCCATATCCGGATTTTCTTTTTCCATATCCAATTTGGCATCTTCCACTGCCATCCGGGCAGCAGCAACAGCAAATTGGGCATTGCGATCCATATGTCGGATTGTTTTTTTATCACCTGCCAGTGCCGGATCAAAATCTTTTACTTCGCCTGCGATTTTCACCGGGAAATCAGCAGCGTCAAACCGGGTAATCGGAGCGATGCCCGATTTGCCTTCCAAAAGACTGTTCCAAAACTTCTCTACGCCCGTTCCAACAGGGGATACCACCCCAAGACCAGTAATTACAACTCTTCTTTCCATTCTTACAAAGCACCTCACTCACATAATTTGGATCAGATTACCTGTTTTTTTATATTCCTTTATGGGACAAAACCTCAAAAAAACGGATGGCCGAAACTGCGGTCCGCTTTTTTGAGGTGTTCTCCGCACAGCGGCCTTTCGGGGGAATAAAAGCCCCCGATGCCTGCCATGTTCCAGTATGAATTACTGAATCTGCTTTTCAATGTAATCAACTGCATCACGTACAGTTTTGATCTTTTCAGCCGCATCATCCGGAATTTCAATTTCAAATTCTTCTTCGAACGCCATGATCAGTTCTACGATATCCAAAGAATCCGCACCCAGATCATCAATAAAAGTGGAGTCGATCTGTACATCAGCTTCATTGACTCCCAGCTGGTCTACAACGATTTTCTTTACCTTGTCAAAAGTTCCCATTCATCTCACCACCTTTCAATAAAATTTACCATCATAAATTATATTACATAACCATTCCGCCGTCTACATATAAACCAGTTCCCTGATATAAAAAACGCAGTCAGGAAAAAAAGTAAACGGCTGTGGCAGCCTCTTTTATCTTCTCTGAAGAATTCTGCAAAAGCGAATGACGCATACCCTTTTTATATATGCGGGAAAACTCTATGCTGATGATACGGCATGAATATTTTCCCGTTCCTCATATCAGGATGCTCTGTCCTCCCTGCCGAACTTACATCACCATACCGCCGTCTACATTCAAAACCTGCCCGGTGATATAAGAGGCATCATCAGAAGCAAGGAACAAAACAGCCTTGGCAACTTCTTCGGTCTGACCCAGACGGCTGAGCGGGATAGAATGAAGCATGCCTTCTTTTATATTCTCCGGTATCTTATCCGTCATATCAGTCACGATACATCCCGGGGCCACCGCATTGACGCGGATACCGCGGGAGGCCAGTTCTTTGGCAGCCGCTTTCGTCATACCGATAACACCCGCTTTTGCCGCCGCATAATTTACCTGCCCCGCATTTCCCGTAAGACCTACAACTGAAGAAATATTAATGACAGATCCCTTTTTACGGCGAATCATCATCATCGCCGCTGCTTTCAGTACCAGAAAATTTCCTTTCAAGTTGGTTGCAATCACCTCATCCCAGCTGCTTTCTTTCATACGGATAAGTAAACTATCTCTTGTAATGCCCGCATTATTGACAAGGACATCAAGAAATCCGAACCCCTCTTTAATCTTTTCGAACATATGCTCTACATCTTCCGGATCGGACACGTCTCCCTGCAGAGTAAACGCTTTTCCGCCTGCCGCGATAATTTCATTTTTTACCGCTTCCGCCGCTGCTTCGCTCCCTGCATAATTAACTGCTACCGCATACCCCGCTTGACCGAGAGTGAGGGCGATCGCTCGGCCGATACCGCGGGAAGCACCCGTAACCAATGCTGTTTTTTCCAATTTTTCCATTATCAGACTCCTTTTAATGCTTGTACGGTTTCTATAATCGTTTCTATATTTTCTGCGTGATAAGACACGATACTTTTATCTATCTTGCGCATAAACCCGGACAGGACGGTTCCCGGTCCGCATTCCACCATGGTGTCCATTCCGCCGGCAATAAGATTTCGCACCGACTCTTCCCACCTCACCGCATGAGCCGCCTGCTCCACCAAATGCGTACGGATATCTGCCGCTTTTGTTTCTACCAGTGCATTTACATTAGCGATAACAGGAATTTCCGCATCTTTTATCTCAATCTTATCAAGCACCTTTTTCAGCTTCTGCGCCGCCGGTTCCATAAGCGAAGAATGGAAAGGCGCGCTTACATTCAACATGATCGCCCTCTTTGCGCCGGCTTCTTTCAAAGCAGCACAAGCCTTTTCCACCGCCCCGGCAGCCCCGGCGATAACCGTCTGTCCCGGACAATTAAAATTAACCGCCTGCACCGGCTGGCTTTCCGTAGAAACACCCGCACAGACTTCAGTGATACGATCCGGATCCAAGCCGATAACAGCCGCCATGCTTCCTTCACCAAGAGGTACCGCTTCCTGCATAAACTTACCGCGAAGATTGACCGTATAGACCGCATCAGAAAAAGAGATTGAACCTGCCGCCACAAGGGCAGAATATTCACCGAGGCTGTGACCTGCCGCCACATCAGGTGTAACGCCTTCTTCTTTCAATACCTGCCAACAGCATACACTGGCAGTTAAAATAGCGGGCTGGGTAAATTCTGTTTTCATCAGTTCCGTATCCGGACCTTCAAACATCATTTTTGAAATGGAAAAGCCCAATGTGTCATCAGCTTCACGAATGATCTTTTTCACGGAATCATACTTTTCGTACAAATCATGAACCATTCCGACTTTCTGGGATCCCTGTCCCGGGAAAAAAAATGCTGTTTTCATTGTTTCACCTCATTACATAAACTATCTATTATGACTATTAAATTATGGCTATTAGATCCAACGCATTACATCACAGCCCCAGGTAAGACCGGCACCGAATCCTGTAATCACGACGATATCGCCATGTTTTATTTTTCCGCTCCGCACCGCTTCATCAAGCGCAATCCCCACGGATGCCGCCGAAGTATTTCCATATCTTTCGACATTCACATACATATGGTCTTTGGGAATACCCACTTTTTTTGCAATAGACTGGATAATACGATTATTGGCCTGATGGGCAATGAACATATCTATTTCCTCTTTATCAACTCCCGCCTTTTCAAGTGCTGCCATAGTTGTATTTTCCATATGGCGGACAGCAGCTTTGAACACTTCGGGGCCTTCCATATGTATGTAAATACGATTCGAATCAATGGCGCGGTGCGTCACGGGTTCAGCCACACCGCTGGCTGGGATATTTAAAATACTTCCCATGCTCCCATCAGAACCTAAATCTGATGCCAGAAGGCCGAATCCTTCTTCCGCCGCCCCGATGACCGCCGCTCCGGCCCCGTCACCAAAGAGAATACAGGTGGAACGATCCTGCCAATTAACCAGGCGGGACAATATTTCCGCGCCCACCACCAAAATATATTTATAAAGTCCCGCTTTGACCATCGCGGCTGCTGTGGCGACTGCATAAATATAACCGGAGCAGCCTGCGGAAATATCCATGCCGCCCGCCCGCTTCATTCCCATCTTATCCTGCACAAGACAGGCTGTCGACGGTACCACATAATCCGGTGAAGCTGTCGCCACCATCACAAAATCTATATCCTCTGCAGTAAGACCGGCAGCTTCTAAAGCTTTCCAACCGGCTTTTACACACAAATCCGATGTATTTTCAGAGGCGGCGGCCAGGTGGCGGGTTTCCACACCTGTGCGGGTACGAATCCATTCATCCGTAGTATCTACCAACTTCTCAAGGTCAAAATTTGTCAGGAGTCTTTCCGGCGCATAGTGACCGGTTCCCAAAATTCCTGCCGAACTGCATACACTCATATAATTATTCCCCCAAAAGCTCAGTCTTCTTTCAAGCGGCCCGCTTCTTTTTCAATCTGCACCACCGCTTCTGCAATAACATCAACCACACGAGCTTCACAGAAGTCTTTTGCCATATGAATGGCATTCCTGATTGCCCGGGCTTGGGACGCGCCGTGGCAGATAATCAGCCCGCCTTTAATCCCCATCAAAGGCGCTCCGCCATATTCGGCATAATCCAGCCGCTTCACAAGATATTTTTTCAATGCCGGTTTCAGGAGAAAGGCCCCCAGCTTTGCCCGAAGACCGCCTTTTTCCACCGATTTTTTCAATAATGCGGAAAACAGGCTGGCAGCTCCTTCTCCAAATTTCAGTACTACATTTCCTGTAAAACCGTCAGTAACAATGACATCAAATTCACCGGACATGATATCACGTCCCTCCGCATTTCCCGCAAAAGGAACCACTTTCTGTCCGGACAGCCATTCATAAGCTTCCGTCACGACAGGACTGCCCTTTGTACTTTCTTCGCCGATATTCAGAAGTCCGATCCGCGGATTTTCGATATGCCACACTTTTTTCGCATAAACATATCCCATCAGAGCATTTTGTAAAAGTGTCTCCGGTTTCGGCTGCGCGCTGGCACCGGAGTCAATCAGAAATGTATATCCGTCTTTCCGATTCGGAATCGGAGTTAAAATGGCAGGACGTTCAATCCCATCGACACGTCCCATCCCTAAAAGTCCTGCCGTCACAGCAGCGCCTGTTGAACCGGGAGCGACAAGAGCACCACACTCTCCGTTCTTAACAAGCTTTGCCCCCACAGACACGGATGCGTCTTTTTTCTTACGAAATGCCATCCCCGGATGTTCTCCCATCCCAATCACCTGTGATGCATGGCAGATTTCAATCAACGGTTCCTGATCGGCATGATTGTCTTTCAATACTTTCACAATTTGTTCCTTATCGCCGACCAGGACAACAGGAACATGAAAATCACGCACTGCCAGAACAGCGCCTTTGACTATTTCAAGAGGAGCGAAATCCCCCCCCATAGCATCTACTGCTATTTTATCCATGAAGCGCCTCCCCGCCTGTTTTTGATACTTCCATAATAAATTTGGCACGGAACACTTCCGCCGCTCTTTTAAAGAAGCTGATATAAATATATTTCCTGTTTACTTTCATCAGAGCGATTTTCCCCTTGAGAACAAGCTGTTCACCACTGCCGACAGGTTCTTTATACTTAATATTCCCCACCTGCACCGGCGTGAACACCTGTCCTGCCAAAGACTGCGCAAAATCTGCCGCAGCGGCATAAAGGCGATCTGCAGAAACCATACCGCTTCTGTCCGTCATTTTCTCTGTCGTATGAAACAGGGCGAGTCCCTTTTTCCCTTTCTCCATATCCAGAATCTGGAGTTCTTCATGAAATCCGGACGGATGTTCAGAAACTGCTTTTTCAATCCGTTTCCGCATCTGCGGTATTCCCAGCATCTGCCGGTCAAGCCTTATTGTCGCAGCAGAGACGGAAAACCGCTTTGCCAGATCCTCATCGGTAAGGCACGGATTCTGCCGGATCACATCAGTGATCGCTTCCCGCCGTTCTTCTTTCTCCCATTTACGTTTTCTGTTCATATTTATCACCTGCTGATAATACTATATCACAGCACCGCAACCATTATATAGTATCCTCGTTTCTCCCCTGTTGATTAATATGCTTTTCTATTATTCCCGTAACAGGAATCTTTTAATCCAAGGATATAATAAAGAATTCTTTTATGAACAGGTACTAACTTCATAACGCAATGAAATGCCCTTATCTCTGTCTTCCTTTACTGAAGATTTATTTTGTCATATTATCAAAAATAAATCAAGTTTTGTTTGAATAAATTATTTGACATAAAACCATTGACTTATCCATACTTTTGGACTACACTACAATCAAATAATTTCAATTTACACTCATTAAATAAAACGTTTATGTGATTTTGTATTATAATTAAGAGGGAGAAGCGCTATGTCTTTACCGGCATTGCATATAGGTGAATTGACAGCCCGTATTCCCATCATCCAAGGTGGCATGGGTATCGGCATCAGCCTTTCCGGTCTTGCGGGAGCCGTCGCAAAAGAAGGCGGTATCGGTGTCATTTCCGCGGCACAGCCAGGTTTCGATGAACCTGATTTCAGAACAAACACGATTGCCGCTAACTGCAGGGCTCTTGCACGCCATCTGAAAAAAGCGCATGAAACAGCGCCTGATGGAATTATCGGCGTGAATATCATGACAAAAGGATATAACTATGAAGTTTATGCCAAGTGTGCCGTAGAAAACGGAGCAGATATTATCTTTTCCGGCGCAGGTCTTCCCGCCGATCTCCCTGCATGTGTCGAAGGTTCGAAAACCAAAATAGCGCCCATTATCGGTTCACCCAAAGCGTGCCGCATCCTGTTGAAATTATGGGACAGGCACCACCACACGACAGCAGATCTGGTTGTCATCGAAGGTCCGAAAGCGGGCGGCCATTTGGGCTACACCCGTGAAGAAGTAAAACTTCATGAAAACGACGGCTATGAAAAAGAAATTCTGGAAATTCTCGCGGTAGTTCACGAATTTGAAGAAAAGTACAATAAAAAAATCCCCGTCGTATTCGGCGGCGGTGTTTTTGATAAAGAAGATATCAGACATTATCTTTCTCTCGGTCTTTCCGGCGTGCAGATGGCAACACGTTTCGTAGCCACGAAAGAATGCGATGCGGCGGACGAATTTAAACAAATGTACGTCAAGGCAAAAAAGGAAGATGTGACAATCGTCCAAAGCCCGGTCCATATGCCGGGACGGGCGCTTCTCAACCCCTTTGTAAAACGGATCCGCAAACAGCGTGAAAACGTAAGAAACTGTTTCCACTGCCTTAAGACCTGCGATCCCCGCACAACGCCATATTGCATTACTATGGCGCTCATCAGGGCTGTCAAAGGAGATGTGGATAATGCACTTGTCTTCTGCGGCGCCAATGCCTACAAAATTAAGGACATTGTTTCCGTTCATGACCTGATGTGCGAACTTTCTACTTAACCCCCGAGGCAATACCGTTCCTCCCATCAAACGACATTGCCTCTTTCCTGAAGACCTCCACCCCCATGGAGGTCTATTTTGTTTGCCGCATAAAAAAACGATACCTCACTGTACCGTTTCTTCTTCACTGTTCATTCACAAACCATTGTTTTTTATTTCTTCAAATGATGACTTCCTCTTTCCGTAACTGGCATTCCTTTTTTACAAAGCGGACATTCTTCCGGGCGGTAAGCCGGCACTGTCAGGCGGACAAGAGGAAATACCTTATCGGCAGGCACACCGTAATCCGCCTTTCCTCCGGAGCGATCTACAAAAAGACCGATGCCCACAATTTCACCTTTTGCTTCATTTACCACGTCCACCACTTCACGGATAGAGCCGCCGGTAGTCACGATATCTTCCACAATGAGAACCTTTTCACCCGGTTCCACACGGAAGCCACGGCGAAGTGTCATTTTTCCGTTTTCTCTTTCTGTAAAAATAGAACGGATCCCCAAAAGCCTCGCTGTCACCTGTGACAGGATAATGCCGCCCGTTGCCGGCCCGATGACTGTCTGCACCCCCTGATTTCTGAAATGGTCTGCAATCATTTCACAAAGTTTTTCCGTGTACTCAGGGTGCTGCAGTACATTGAACTTCTCTACATAAAGGGGGCTGTGCAGCCCGCTGGTCAGAAGAAAATGTCCTTCCAGGATGGCTTTTGTCTCTCTCAATAAAGATTCTGCGTCTTTTTTCATCATTTTTTATTCTCCCTGATTTCTTCTAAAATCATACGGACGGCTTTTTTCGGATCTTCCGCTTTTGTAATCGGCCGCCCGATCACAAGCCGCGTCGCACCGTTATTAAGCGCCACAGCGGGCGTGGCGATACGTTTCTGATCATCAGCACCCGCAAAGGCCGGACGGATTCCCGGCGTGACAATTTCAAAATCATTTCCGCAAAGTTCCCGTATCCCTTTCGCTTCTTCCGGCGATGCCACCACGCCGTCGACGCCGCACTCTTTTGCCAGTTTTGCCAGGCGGAACACTTGAGACTCAATCGGCAATAATCCGCCCGTCTCTTCCCAAACAGTTTCATCAAAACTGGTAAGCACGGTAACCGCCAGAATTTTTGGACGTCTCCCATTATTCCGTCCCGCTTCATCGGCAGCTTGCACCGCGGCTTCCATCATGTCCCGACCGCCGCCTGCGTGGATCGTGATCAGGTCCACTCCCGGTCCCGACACGGCAGAAATTCCATGGGCCACGGTGTTCGGGATATCATACATTTTTAAATCAAGAAAAACCTGCTTCCCTTTTTCATGAAGCCATTCCACGGTTTTACTTCCTTCTGCATAGTACAGTTCCATTCCTACCTTGTAGAACGAAACGAGTTCTCCCAGCTCCTCCACGATGGACTCCATCTTTTCAAAAGAATCTACATCCAGTGCCGCAATGATCCTGTCGTCTGCAGAACAGACCCTCTCCATATAATCCCTCTTTTCAAAAGCAGTTTTTTTAATTATATCAGTTTTATTAGGCAGGCGCATTAGAAAACACAGGTCTTTCCGAGTAAAAAAAGCCCCGAATTTATTTTCGAAGCCTTTTCTGTGTGACTGTCCGATTTTATATTACAATTTAATGATTTAATTTTTCTTCTCTGCCGGCTGTTCAGGATTTGCCGCGGCCGCTTCGCGAATCATATGGACCGTGACGGAATTTAATTCTACCGGTGTTTCCAATGCTTTCACTTCATGAAAGCCCACCTTCAGTCTTCCCGTATAGTAACCGATGACTTCATCTTTCGAATTTACTTTAACGGCGTAAATCGTTTTATCTTCGCCAAGCCCGACCAGCCGGAACTGCCCGGGCGGAGAAATAACGCGCCAGCCGCTGTCATCCCCGTCAAAAAGATACATAATGCCCCGCTGGCTGTCATCGTAGAAGAATTTATCTTCATCATAAAAAACGGCAATCTTACCGATATGGGATGTCTGCACATAGATGCGGCGGGTATCATAGTTTGCATCAGTACGATAAATACGATACAGTCCGTTTCCCACTTCCATTTTCATATACACCGCATTCGTTGCAGTCGAGTATGCCACATCCACAATTTTGGCGTTTCTCGGCAGATCCTTAATCGGCGCATCCGATTCATGGGTCGTTCCTTCCGGATTATACCTTGCCAGAGTCACATCCCAGCGTCCGCCCTTCCAATGAATGGGATACATGGCCATAAGCGCCAGATTACGGTCAGGCATCCATTCAAAGAAAGATACGCCCTGTCCTTTCAGATCCACTTTCTGCGGCGTGTTCAAACTGTCTGAATTATAAATCGTCACAGAATCAGCGGTAACATCAGCCATATAATGATAGTCATGGGAATAATAGGCTTTCCCCTTCACCGTAATTTTGCTGAATATCTTCCGCCCTGCCTTATCAAGAGCCTCCGTATTTTTATCTTTTACATCAGATACCCCGTAATCCGAAGAAGACAAAGGCGCAAAGAGTACCTGATCAAGATAAAGGTACCCGCTCGCCTGCAGTATCGTACCGATGACACAGCAGGAAACAAATGTAAGAAATTTCTTATTCATCAGTTCCCTCCTATTTCACGATAAATGCCGTCGGAATCATACGCTCTCCAAGAAGATCCGCCGGTTTGTTCACTACATTGCCGTTATAATACAAGGTCGTACTGGAACCGCCGTCCAGATTCGCCGCAATATACGCGCCTTTTTCATACATAATATTCTGCACATCCACCAAAGTGGCTCCGATACTGTACCCCGGCTGGCGGCCGTCGATAACAAGAAACATCATGGTTCCGTCTTTTTTCTGTCCGATCGCGGAACGCGGACTGATTCCCCAGCCGCCGTCACCGCTGCGGATAACCTTTTTGCCGTTCATGATAAGTGGCGGGCCGAAGGTCAATCCCTCTGTCACACCCAAATCATGAAGCTCCTTTTTATTATAGTTTCCGGCAATCAGGTTCCCTGAACGTGTCATTCCAACAAAATCGACCCGTTCTTTATCATCTACCTGCTGCCCGAGCAGATACTTTCCTTCATGAATGATAAACCCATAGGGCAGGCGGCCGGTTCCCGTACCATTGGGATCATAAAATCCCCCGCCGTTAATTGCAGCAACCGCATTATTCTTCTTTGCAATGCGGCTCGTAGTATCCCCTTTTTCCTGAATATCTTCAGCCGTTGCCACCTGTATCCGCTGCGGATTGGGAATTTCCAGAAGATAACCCACGAAACGGGTCGTTTCAATCTTCTGCAAAGACAATGTGGAATCAGTACGCGGCTTAAAAGAAAGGACTTGCGTCTGTTCCGTCGTTTTGACTACACCCAATATTTCATTTAATTCCTCCTGGTTATACAGCCAGGTAATGTACTGAGGATGGCGGGAACGCATGATAGCGCCTACCACGGCACGCTTCAAATTTCCAAACGGTCCGAAAAGGACAATGATCGGAGAAGTAGCCGCAAAGAAAACCAGCGTAACTATGATAAACCGAAATATAAGGCTGTGAAATATTTTACTCATCATTTCTCCTGATTTTATAAAGGCGCATAGTTATCTTTCGTCAATCGTTCCATGAACCGCGCCAAAGAAACATTATTCCCAATGTATACGCGTTTCAGGTCATAAGGGTAACTTCCCACATGGACACGTCCGGCATCGGTGGTTACTGCCAGCTTGATTCCTGCCTTTTTGCAGATATCAATCACTTCGTCATCATAATCTCCATACGGATAAGCAAACCATAGATTATCAATTCCCAAATGATACTTGAGGGCTTTATTCGCGCCGATAATTTCGTTTTCCTTCTCTGCCCTCGTAGGCAGGTTATGCAGCTTGGGATGGCTCAAAGTATGGTTCGCAATGGTTACTGCCCCGCTGTCCGCCATTTCCTTCAGCTGTTCCCAGGTCATACGGTTGTAAGATTTACCCACATCATCAGTAATAAGAAATAAAGTCCAGGGATAACCGAATTCTTTCATCATGGGGTACACGATAGTATAGCTGTCCAGATACCCGTCATCAAAAGTAATACATACCGGCTTGGATGGAAGTTTTTCCCCTTTTGTCACATAATCATATAATTCCTGCATCGTAATGGGATGGTATCCATGGTCTTTCAGGTACTGCATCTGTATACGTAAATTATCCTCCGTCATGACGGCGGAATTATTTTTCATGTCCCCAATCATATGGTACATGAGAATGGAAACTCCTTCAGGCACGCTGTATTCTACATCAGCATCACGATGTACAATCGCTGTTCCCGGTTTGAAATTCGGATCTTTCACCTTAACGGGAGCAGCCTCTGCCATATTCACGGCATCTTCTTTCGGCACACCCGATTTCCACATGCCGCAGCCGCCAAGGAAAACCGCACCGCTGATTCCAAACAAAGCGGCAAATACCGCCGCGCTCTTTTTCCAATGAGACAAAAACATACTTTAACTCCTCGTAAGCACTTCGTCAAAATGACAATACATAATTCATTTTACTACAAAACAAACTTCATGTCATTTTTGGAAGACCATCGTAATCATCAGTGCCTCCTGGCTCCATCTATTTTTATGACCAACATTCAAGAATATATGTCCCGTGGTATAATAGGAAATATCCTCGGATAATCATCTCATGCATTACACATAAAGAAAGGAAACTTATGAAAAGAATTTTTTCTATACTTATCTTTTTTGTCAGTTTATTCCTGCTCGCTGTCCATCCGGCTTCGGCAGCACCCGCTTCCATCACGAATTTCCGATGGACGGCAAGAAACGACGGCGACCCGCCGTTTGTCCGTATCGCTATGGATTTGTCCCATGCAGTAAAAGCAGAAGCCGCTATTGATGAAGAAGGGAAGAATTTTCAACTGATTTTAAGAGATACTGCCAAGGGTTCCGCTCTCCATCAATATGAAATGGATGAACGGGCTATTGATTTCGCCACTGTCTCAGAAAAAAACGGCGACACCTATTTGGATGTCCTCATGACAAAACCGCAGAAGATGGAAAACATCCGCGTCTTTGCCTTACGCCCTGACGCAAAAGCAGGCAAACCCCATCGTCTCGTTGTAGATATCCCTATTATCGGTGCCAAAAAGAGTTACTATAAATCCGTAGATAAAGCGGAAAAGCGGAATGCCGCAAAAGCAGCAAAAGAAGAAATCACTTCTTCGACACCTGCCGCACAGGCACCTCCCATAAAGGACGTCCCTGTTTCCGCTGAGGCCAGACAGGCCCTGAAAGGAAAAATCATCTGTCTTGACCCCGGTCACGGCGGTACCGATGTAGGTGCCATCGGCCACTTGAATAATAAAGAGATTTATGAAAAAGACATCACGCTTCCGATCGCCCTCAATCTGCGCGATCTCCTGACCTCGGCAGGTGCGAAAGTCGTCATGACCCGTACCACCGATAGAGATGTCTACGGCCCTTACGCTTCCGATACGGCGGAATTGCAGGCGCGCTGCGATATTGCCAATGAAGCCCATGCCCATGTCTTCGTTTCCATTCACATCGATTCGATTTCCAATCCACAGATTGACGGCGTTACGGCCTACTACTACGTAGGAAGCGATAAATCTCTCCTGCTGGCGCACATGCTCCACCAGGCGACACTGAACAGTCTCTCCATTCCGGATCGGGGTGTCAGAGCAAACAACTTCTATGTCACCGCCCATACCACGATGCCCTCTGTTCTCATGGAAATGGGGTATATTTCCAATGAACACCGTCTGAAGATGCTGACTTCCAAGTGGGCACCCAAGAGTATTGCCAAGAGCCTTTTCAACGGCCTTGTAGATTATTTCGCCCAGACTGATTAAGGAGGATGCCATGAAAAAGATATATCTGCTCGGAGCGGCATTTCTTATTTCGCTCGGTATCACAGGCTGCACCCCGGCCACAACCGCCATACCGCCGGCATCAAAACCGGCTTCTACCGTTGAGCAGCAGGAAAAAGAAGTATCTCTCACTATTTACCGTCCTACGGAAGATGCTATGTACCTTGTGCCGGCCACTGTGAAAATGAAACTAAAAGATGATCCGCCAAAAGCGGCACTGGCTGCCATGATTGCCGATGATCGTAAACAAAAATACCCGATCCTTCCGAAAGGGTTATCTGTCAATACCGTCAAGGTAAAAGACGGCATTGCCACCGTCGACTTTTCAAAAGAGCTTCTAAACATGGATAAGAGCACCACGACGGAAGAACTTTTCACCGCTATGACAGTAAACACGCTCACTGAATTTCCGGATATTAAAGAAGTAAAATTTCTGATGAACGGCAAAGCCATCACTCACCTTTCCGGTCACAGCGATATGACAAGAACTTTCAAACGGATGAATGACATCATAAAAAAATAATCCACTGAAAACGAGGATTCTCCATAAGAGAAGAATCCCCGTTTTTTATTGAAAATTTTCAACTCAATCATACCGCTGTTCTTTGATCCGCCGCGCCAAATCGCGCTTCGCCGCTTTCGCTGCCATGTCCTGCCGCTTGTCGTACAGCTTTTTCCCTGTGGCAAGACCTATTTCCACTTTAATTTTCCCATGGCGGAAATACATTTTCAGCGGCACCAGGGTATATCCCTTCGTCTTCAGGGTATTCTCTATTTTTAAGATTTCTTTTTTATGGAGAAGCAGTTTCCTTGTCCGAAGCGGGTCATGGTTGAAAATATTTCCCTGCTCATACGGACTGATATGGGCATTCCAGAGAAATACTTCTCCTTTCTGCACACGGGCAAAACTGTCTCTTAAATTCACCCTGCCGGCGCGGATGGATTTTACTTCCGTTCCGGTAAGCGCGATGCCGCATTCATAGGTTTCATGAATGAAATAGTCATGATAGGCCTGGCGGTTTGCGGACACAGGCGGCGCATTTTTTTCTGCTGCCATTATTTCTTTTTCCCTTTACCTTTCTTTGCTTTCTTTTTTGTGCTCGATTTGGGACGGGATCCTTTTCTTATACGCCTTTCCAGATTAAGCGGTGATCGGATCTCCCCCATGACGAAATCCAGCTCCCGTTTTTCCTTATCCGCTTTGACAAGGGTCACACGCACCGGCATCCCCATGGTGTATTTCTTCCCGCTGCGCAGTCCTTTAAGTGTCATGGTATCTTCCTGATAAACGTATTCGTCATCATCCATGGAATCGATATGGACAAGTCCTTCCACTCCGTTATCCAGTCCGACAAACATACCGAACCGGGTAAGCCCTGTAATATGGGCATCAAAAGGCTCTCCAACAAAAGGAACCATGTATTCCGTCATTTTCAGATCGGTTGTGTCTCTTTCCGTTTCCACCGCATTCTGTTCCGTTTCGGAGCAATGCTCCACCGCGCGGAGAAGAAATTCCGTCTGCTTTTTCAGCTGTGATTTATTCAGCCTGTTCCGAAGAGCCTGGCGGATGAGCCGATGAACCATGAGATCAGGATAGCGGCGGATTGGCGATGTGAAATGGGTATAGCAGGTGGACGCTATACCAAAATGCCCTTTGTTCTCCGTACTGTAACACGCCTGCGGCAGAGATCGGAGTGTCATGACCTGTACGACAGCTTCGATCTCTTTTCCTTTCATGCTTTCCATAAGGCGCTGCATATCTTTCGGTTCCGGTTCTTTCGGCAGCTTTTCCGCCACTCCGAAAATTGCCATCATCCTTTTTAAAGAAAGGAGCTTATCTCCGTCCGGATGGTCATGAATGCGATATACGGAAGTATGTCCCGTAGCTTCCAGGAAACGGGCGACCGTTTCATTGGCGGCAATCATGGCATCTTCAATCATCTTTTCCGCATCGCCGCGATTCCTTTTTTCAATGCGGAGCGGAGTGCCTTCCTCATCAAGGATCACTTTATATTCAGGGAAATCAAATTCCAGAGCGCCTCTGTTTTCTCTGTTTTTACGGAGGATATCAGCACACGCTTTTAAATCCCGGAGCATAGGCAGGTATGGCTTCAAATCGTCAGACGCCACTCCCGTTTCAAAGGCCTGATTTATCTCCGGATAGTTGCAGCGCCGCGCCACGCGAACCATGGAAGGCGTAATCTTTTCCGCCGCTACCTTCCCGTCAGGCGCCACATCCATAATGCAGGACATGGCATAACGGTCTTCATCATGATTCAGACTGCACAAATCGTTGGAGAGCTGGAAAGGCAGCATAGGTATAACACGGTCTGCCAGGTAGACGGATGTCCCGCGGCGATATGCCTCATCATCAATTAAACTTCCTTTCCTTACATACCGGCTTACATCGGCAATATGAACGCCCAGTTGATAATGGCCATTTTCTTTTTTCACACAGTAAACAGCGTCATCCAGATCTTTCGCATCAGGGCCGTCAATAGTCACGATGGGAAAGCTGCGGAAATCCTCCACTCCTTTTTCCTGTTTTATTTCCTTGGAAAGGGCATCGGCTTCCGCCATGAGTGCTTTGGAAAACACATGGGGCAGCCGGTGCTGGGCGATAATGATGTCGATATCAATCCCTTTATCCCCCTTATAGCCGATAAGCTCCGTCACTTTCCCCTCGGCATTTGCCCGCGCCCCGGGCCATCTGGTCACTTCCACAATCACTCGGGCACCGGTGACCGCTTCCAGTTCCTCTCCCCGTGGTATTTCAATCACCATATCGATCTTTTCGTCAATCGGTATGGCTTTTCCTCCAAAGGATGTCATCTCATAGGTGCAGACAAAAGTATTTTCCGCTCTTTCAATGACGCGGAGGACTTCCCCCTCCGTATTGTGACGCCCCGTCTCTCCTTTTTTTGTACGCACTTCCACGATATCATTATTGACCGCATTCAGATGATCACGGTCAGCAATGTACACATCTTCATGATCCTCATCCGTGATCAGGAATCCGAAACGCGGTCCGTAAGATTTGTAGACCCCCTGCAGAACCATGCCGGGACGATATGATAATTTCTCCTTATCTCCCATTTCCTGTCTCCTTCAATAAAAAAGGCTTGCCTCGTGCAAGCCCCAAAATCCTCATTAAAACGTATTCATATACCGCCCGAGCACAAGACAAAGCACGGCGAATAGAATACCGAGCACAACGGTAAATTTCGAAAGGACAGCATCTTTACCGCGGGATTTCCCCCCCATCATCCCTTCCGCACCGCCGCCAATCGCACTTCCCATGCCGGGCTGTTTGGATTCCTGGGCAACAACCACGATGATCAAAAACAAAGCCACTACCATCGTTATTCCAATTAAAGCGTATTTCACAGTACTTCCTCCTATGCATCATGAAAGATACAGTAAATTTTATATGGATAATATCAAGAATTAGTATATAACACAGCCGCTTTCAGGTCAACTTTTTCCATAAAGCACCTCTGTCACACTACTTTCTTCTTAACCTTTCCAGCTTATCCTGCACGGATGAAGGAATGTGCCTTCCGATCTCACTCCGTGGATTCGCCATATTATTCCGGCGGATAAAAATCGTCTGCACTTTCTTATCTTCATTCCACAACCGCACCAAGTCGGAAACCGCCATACGGTAAGCACCGTTCCCCAGCACCTGGTTCTGTTCCGCGCCATCCGATGTCACAACGAAAATAGAGCGGTACTCATCCCGCCTTTTATATGATTCCATTTCAATATAACTGTCCGCCGTCATTTTCAACGGTGTGTACACCACATGGAAAAAGGGGGAAATTGTTTCCACTTTCGCTTTTAAAGAACGGCTATTCCCGTCAAAAACGACAATTACCTCCACGTCATTATGAGCCCCATAGTCCTGCATAAGATCTACCAGCTTTTTGCGGCTCGACTCCAGATCAGTCCGGGGAAACTCTTCGGGAAGCCAAAAGATAACATTATATCCGTCAATCAAGTATAAATCTTTCATCTCAATTCCTCTGCCGGACTGCCTCATACATGAGAAGCGCTGCGGCAACAGATACATTCAGAGATGACACTTTGCCTTTCATCGGAATGCGTACACAGAAATCACACATTCTTTTAGTGAGAGGACTTATGCCTTTTCCTTCCGCTCCCATAACGATAACCAGAGGACCTTTCAAATCCGCCTGATACAGATCACCGCCGTCCATATCAGCGCCGACTGCCCAAAACCCCCGTTCTTTCAGTTTCTCCAGTGTCTGCCGGATATTTCCAATCTGACAGACCGGAAGATAAGCAAAAGCACCTGCCGCCGTCTTCATAGCGGCCGCCGTCACAGGTGAACTTCTATGCTTGGGAAGCAGTACTGCCGCCGCCCCCGCACATTCCGCCGTGCGGACAATCGCACCTATATTTCTCACATCTTCCACACCGTCAAGAAGAATAAGCAGGGGATCCTTTCTTCTACAAGACGAAAGCACCTCTTCCAAATCAGCATATGCATAAGGCTTCAAAGAAGCGGCCACTCCCTGATGCCGGACACCTTCCGTCAAACGGTCAAGCTCCCTTTCCTCCGCCTCAATAACGGAGATGCCGAAACGTTCCGCTTCTTCCGCCAGCGCTAAAAGGCGGCTGTCCTTTTTCCCCGGTTTTATGAAAACTTTTTTTACCTGCCCTGCACGCAGAGATTCCAGTACGCTGTTCCGGCCGCCGATAAAACAGGTTTCCTCTTCCTTTCTCCTGCCTCCAGAAGAAAATCCCCTTCCCCTACGTATGGATTGGTCTCCGCTCCTTCTTTTCTCATGCGGATCGCATTTCCGTTCCTTTTTATCAGGGGAAACCCTTCTGTTATTCATCGTGAAACTCCCTTGCCAAATAAGAAAGCCCGCGCCACATAAGGAAATCAAGCCTTTCCTTCTGCCGTGACAGATAGAGATACCCCAGGAGCCCTTCAAATGCCGTAGACTCCCTGTATTCCTCTACGGTAGCGCTTTTCGGCACTGTAGAATGGGTATTTCTTGCCCTTTTGCAAACCTTTAATTCTCTGTCGGAAAGCAATTCTTTTATCTCAAAAAGGATACGGCTCTGCTGACGGGCGGACACCATCTCCGATGCCAGGCTGTTTAATATCTGCACATTGTAAATCCCTGTATCGATCAGCGCTTTTCTGACAAAAAAGGACCAGCATACATCACCGATATACGCCAGTGTCAGCGCATCCATGGCAAAAATATCCTGTTCACCCAATTCAGGCGATCCTCTCCCCAGTTTTTGCGCCATTTGCTTTTTCAGAAAAAGAACCCTTTTAAACTCCACGTCTTTTCCACCTTGCGCCGGTCGGCGTATCTTCGATCACGATACCTGCGGCATCCAGCCTGTCACGGATTTCATCGGCAATTTTGTACATTTTTTCTTTTCTCGCCGTCTGGCGGACTGCCAGAATGACATCCATCAGATCATTATAAGATTTGTCATCCGGAGAATCCGTCTTTTCCCATACCTCTTCAAGAATTCCCAAAATGTCCATAATCGTTTTCAAAGCGGTATACGCCTTTTCTACCGCTTCATGATCCACACTAAGGCCGCCGTCTACCGCAGTCCCGTAAATATTGATTGCTTTCGCCAGGTCAAACATGGCGCCGGTGGCAAGTCCTGTATTGAAATCATCATCCATCGCTTCATGGAAGGCCTTCAGCGACTCTTCCGCCGCTTTCTCAAGAGAACGGGAGGCGTCTGTTTTTTCAGCACCTTCTTTAGCCGCCAATTCTTTCAGCCGTCCGATAACCTCTGACAGACGTTCCATATTCTTCTCCGCTTCGTCCAGACGGTCACGGGAATAATCCAGCGGATTTCTGTACTGGACAGACAACAGGAAATAACGGAGCGCATCGCCGGAATATTCTTTCAGCACGTCCTTCGCCAGGAAGAAATTATTCAAGGACTTGCTCATCTTTTCCGAGTTAATCGTAATAAATCCGTTATGCAGCCAGTAATTGACAAACTTGCACCCTGTGCATCCTTCCGACTGGGCGATTTCATTTTCATGATGCGGGAAAATCAGATCGCTGCCGCCGCCATGGAAATCAAAAGTCTTTCCCAGATAATGGACAGACATGGCGGAGCATTCAATGTGCCAGCCGGGACGTCCCTTTCCCCAGGGACTTTCCCAGAACGGTTCACCCGGTTTGGCCCCCTTCCAGAGAGCAAAATCGCCGGGATTGCGTTTTCCCTCATTGACCTCGATACGTGCGCCTGCCAGCATGTCATCAATCTTACGTCCGGATAACGCCCCGTAATGCTCAAAAGTGGAAATATCATAATAAACATCATTTCCTAATACATAGGCATGGCCTTTATCAATCAGCCCCTGCACCATGTCGATGATATCCTGCATATGGTCAGACACACGGGGATACACATCCGCCCGCCGCACATGCATGGCGTCCATCACTTGGAAATAAGCATCAATATACCTGTCGGAAATCGTTTTCCAGTCAGACCCCTCGGCATTTGCCTTATTGATAATCTTATCGTCCACGTCGGTAAAATTCTGCACAAACTCTACTTTATAGCCGATATGCTTCAGATAGCGGCAGATCACATCCCAGGTCACCGCCGGACGGGCATTCCCGATATGGGGGTGATTGTACGGTGTGACGCCGCAGACATAAATCTTAACTTCCCCCGGCACCAACGGCCGGAATACCGTTTTCTCTCCTGTCAGCGTATTATACACCTTGATTTCTTCCATCTTCATTCCTCCAAATCTCATTCACTCATACAAATCAAAAGACCGCCGCCTCACAGAGACGGTGGCCCGCAATTCCACTCTGCCGGCTGAAAAGCCGTCCATACATTAACGCACATTCACGGAAGAAGATACAAGAATCCGATTCCTTCCCCTCTCCAGCTCACAAATGCATTTCCTCAAACTCATGACAGACGGCTCCCATCGCCCCGCCCTCTCTTCAGACATGAAGTAAGAATACTTCTTTTGCTCATCGCCTTTACATTCAATTGGAAAGCACAAACAGCTGACCTGGTTTTTGACCCCACACCCGCCTGCTGGAGCGTTCGCTACCCGGCACTTGCCTCTCACTATTAACCCTCTCGATTTCCTCGGCAGGACTTACTTCTAAGCCGCACCATGCTCAGTATTCCTTTAAACACCTTACGTGGATCGCTTTGCCTGCGACTGGCATCGACTTTCAACCACAGACCTGTTAATGCTTATGTATCATTATAGAAGTTTTTATATAGACAGTCAATATTGATTTTTATCAATCAGTGTGCCGGCTGCAGATAAAAGAAATATTTCCTGTACCCTCTTTTTTACAAAAGAAAACCGCTCCGAAGAGCGGCCTCCCATTCACTTTATTACCTTGCGCCTTTTTGCTCCTTTTCATAAACGATTTTAATCGTTCCCCTGCGTTTTGCGTCAAATTGGACTCGTCCCGGTTCCGTCCGCACAAAACGATACGTTGTGATATTGCGGATATAATCATTTCCATTGACATAATCACCGGATACGCCCTTGATTGTCTGTGTCGCATAAATATCGCGTCCGTGAATATCCACATATTTTATATACACATAAGCATCCTCCACCTTTTGGGCGGCAGGATGAGACCGGGGACCGTCCCAAACAGCAGCTTCCGACGGAAAAATAAAGAAAGGTGCAGCAGCTGCTATAACCCAGATTATCCACATTCTCAGCGTCCTGTTCATAAAATTACCTCCTTCACTCTTCTGCTAAAATGCAATATAAAATAATAAAATGTATTCCTCATCCTCATTTTATCATACATTTAGTGAAAATCAATTTTCTGCGAATCTTACGAGTAGTAACATCACAACTGTTTTTTGCTGTCAAATTAAACCATTTCCGTATCTGAAATAATTACGGACATCACTAATCAGGAATGTATTCTTTCCATTTGCCATTTTCAAGAATTTCCAATTTTCCCCACTGGGGTTCACCGATATCACGCCCCTTTACTCTTATCGGTAAAAAAGCATCGTGCTGGCAATAAGGCAGCGGATCACCTATAGGAATCCAGCCTTTTTCATTCACAAGATCATTCCAATCCTCATAGACATCTTCAACCGTTTTATACCAATAGTCAAATGAACATTGGACGGCATCCTTTTGGCAATACATAAACAGATATACTCCATCTTTTTTCGTCTGATACAGCATGATTTTATATATGTAATCTTTTTTGTTTGTTTTTATCGGTTCTTTCAAGTATGCATATCTTCTCATTTGTATTTTTCCTACTACCATTTTACTGATGAGCTTTCATGCTCCCACCGCTCTGAAATCCGGCAATCCATTTCGGGTAAAGAATTCAGATGATTATATCCAACCCGCTTGTGAAAACGAAGTAAAACAGTTCCATAATTTGTCAGATATTTTATCCTATGCCCCATAATTTTGAAATATATTAATTATCTTCTGCCATCTCCTGTTTATTCATTCTTCTGCTTTCAATACCATTCAATCACTCAGCATATTTACCGTAATCGGCAAACAGTGTTTTTGCAAAACCTCTAAGATATGTCTGATCTACTTCATTTTCAAATGTCAGTTCATGTCCATATCCAACACCCTTTTTATTATGAATCCGGCCTTTAATGCGAATATGTCCGCCTGTCACAGCTGTAAATTCTAAAAAGCAGTGCATACTATATGGTTCTTCCAGTCTTGCTGATCCGCTCAGAGTTTCATAAATCTCATTCAAATTCACCGCGAAATCAGATAAAGCAATGTCATCAATATCCATAATAGAATCCGCAGAAAAACCTAAACTTGACACTTTAACCCGAAGATGATTCGCCTTGGGATACGGAAAATTATCCTGATGAATTCCAGGCAGCAATTCTAATGAAAAATTTTCAGTTTCCAGCTTGTACATATGCCCTCCAAAACATCATTTCATCCTCATCTGTGAACTTTTTCACAATATCTTATCCATGCATACTATAAATTCATATAACAGAAAGAATGATCTTTAATATACTTTTGTACTTTCTGACTAAGCATCTTGCCCTTACAAACTTTTAAAAATTCTGAATGACAACTTCCAATTTTACTTTATCGTATCCATCTTATTGCCGTCAATATCAATAAACGTCCCGCACTCTGATGAGCTGATCAAGTCCGGTTTTCCGGAGACTTCCTATCCACAAAATCCTCCCCGCAAAAGCAGAAAGCTTTCTGAACGATCTAAAACCTGAGCATATATAAAATAAGCACATAGCTGAAAGGTTTTGCAATCTTAAAGCTATGTGCTTTGTTTTATATAATATTCAATTATCAATTATCTATTATCTGTGCAAACCGGATTATACCAGTCCTTCTGCCTTCACACGAATGGCATAAAATTCCTGAAATGTATCCGGTTCTTCTGCTATCGTTTCTTTCATTAAAGCTAACCTTCTTTTACCAACCCGCCTATCTAACACAGCAAATATCCGTACGATTAAATTTTCACTCTTCAAACTCATTTCGATACTTTGCTGATCAAATTCTGCAAAGGCATCATAAAAACAACGCTGATCAAATATGCCCAACCGTAAGGCTGTATCATCCATAAAGGCAAATTCCTCTTTCATGCGTTTTTCATATTTTCCATCTTTGGGAAATAAATCTGCTTTCATCCAATTATTGTAATAACATCCTTTGATAATTTCTTTTCCATCATACCTTATTGCCGCCCGTCCCTCATGATCAGGACTTCTGCTATATGATGTCGCATAATACTGAATATGCCCCCGCAGACTTGGGGCTAAATATTCTGTTTCCAGCCTTTTTCTTATACCGCTCCAGCTTGACATTCTTTCTTCTCCAAAAATTTATCAATCACTATTTTCTACAAAAACATCTCTGCAAGATGATGGATACCTTCCAAACAATTTATATGACAGGAGTTTTTGTCCTGTAAAATCTCTAAAATACGGTATTCTCAACCTTTTTGTCACAGAAACACATTTGTTACGTTATTCCCACTCTTCATATAAAACCTGCTGCCCATTATATAATTTGACTTATAAGTCGTTGTGGAAGAAAACGTTTATAAAAACAGTCGCATAATCTAATACTTATTCTTGTGGTTCTACAAAAAAATTCTTATAAACGCTGGATATTTCTTTTAGTTTTCCACTGATTAAAGGACCTAAATATTTAAAAATCCCATCAACTAACTCGTCTCCGGCTCTCCCCACTATTCTCCCACTTAATTTTTTAAGAATGGAAGAAAGTATTCCCTTAAATCCCAATTCTTCTCTTGCACCACATTTAACTAATGCTTCCGTTATTTTCTTTCGTGATTCATTCGGAATCATATCTTCAAATATTGTGATATAAGCTTCCTCTGATAATTTAATCAATTCAGCAGAAAAGGAACCATCCGTAATATATCCCAATCTTTTAAGTTTCCACCTCAAATGATCTGATAATAATGGATTACTAATTTCAATTGCAATTTTATCATTTTCCTTAAAGAAAATAGGGGTAGACAGTAACTCCCTTAATTCTTTATTCAGCATTTCTTCTGATGAGTTACGCATTTTCGCTTCATATAACAGATTTCTTGCCTTTGCTCTGGTCACTTTCAAATTGGATACAATGTCATATAAATCAGTATCTTTCTCTATAATCTTTAAATCTTGCAGCTTCATAAAAAGCAATATATCAAAATCCCTTTTAGACATAGACCCATATGCAGGGTTCATGTAGGCAGTGATTAATTCTTTAAAAACTCTTTTCACTTCTTTGGAGTCAACGCCATCAATTCGATCTACAAACAATCATATCCCCCCTCTGTTATTTAATATAAAGCCCATTCAAATACATTTCTTAGCAGTTCTATGAAAACAGTGCATCTGCTTCATACTCAGCAGAATTAAAAACTCTGTAATATTTTCAGAGATATATCTATAAGATTTATCCAATTCACCCGATAAACCGGGGTTTATCTATACTTTTTCAGCAAATAGTGACCATTACATTACCATTCACTTCTAATATTTTCTTATAGAAGTCTTTCAGATTTTGAAAGTAATCCATTAGTTCTTCTTTTATTTCATCCGTTTCTTCTTCATAATTCCAAATGTCCGGATATATATTTGCTTTTTTGCATTCTTTCATACTGAAATTTTCCATAGCTTTTTCTATATCAAAATGATCAAGAGCAAAAACTATATCTTTAACCCTCGACTTTTCTGTATAAGATATAAACTCTTCCACACCTTCAATAGAAGACACACCTACAACCGCTTCACTAAAAGGGTTGTTTTTTATAGGCTCACTGCTGCTTGCTCCTGTAAGCACGAAATGAAGTGCATCCCACATCTTATCTAAATCAAGGAGTATCTCTACATCCCCATTCTGCTCTTCTGTCTCCTCAAAAGTTTCATTTTCTTCTGAATAGAAAGCTTTAAGCTCCTTTAGATTTTTATCACTTAAATATTTATAATTTGCTATTATTCCCATTTTTACTCCCTTCCATATACTGTGATTTGTTTTCTGTTTTTTATGATTATCGACAAATTTTATGGGAGGGTGAACAAACATACCGCTACTTCCTCGATATGGAGCACCCCTATATCTCCTCCCATCCTCCTGCCTGCATATCATATTTTGCAAACTCACCGGTATCCGTAAACTCAGATGCTGTCAGTCCCACTTCAAAAATACAATTAAAATCATTTGAAGTTGAAAAATACAATGCACTGTCTGTCAGGAACGCTTCTCCAAAATCAGCATGTTCAAATCTTTTCCCGTCACTGTTCTTCCCTACCGGTTTATACTGATATTTCAACAAACGGTTTTCCAGTTCTGACTGCTGCTCCGGTGTGAATTTTTCCAGATTCTCCTCCTTTTCAAAGAAATCGGGTTGCGCTGACTGCTGTTCTTTCTGTTTTGTTTTAACAGAGAACAAAGAAATTGTGTAACTCATTTACGATCTTCCTCCTTATAAATACTATAAATTTACCTATTATTTCTACAAAAGCCTCCCACCAAAATGATGAAAGGCTCTCTAAATAATTTATCACCTTATTTTTCTTCGATCAATGAGTGCAACTCTGTAAACTCGCTCAATTCAACAACTCACTTTTAGACCTACTTTTAGAGCTTCTTAGTATCGAAACAGTATCATTCAGGAGTATAACAGCAGAAGCATATTTGTTTATTGCCATTCCCATTTTTCTTTTTCTACTGCTCATTTTATCCAAAGCCCTTTAAGATAAAGACTTTTCGTTTATTTCATACAAGGAAATTTACCTGATTTAAACTTATTTTATACCCATTCTAACCCCAACTAAATTCACCTAGTTATTTCTTTTTATTCTTAGGAAGATACTCCCTAATATCATTGACAAAAAACGCCAAAATATCTCCTTGTTTTAACCCGCTCTTTTTTTGTCCCATGTCTTTTCTAATTTCAAAAATAATGTCTTCAAGTATAAAAAGATTATCAGTTGGATTTTTATTTTCAGCTTGACTCATCTTACGAAAAGCAAGCCATTTTTTAATTACCTTATTCGAACCCCATAATGTTAATTTTTTAGAAAAACTTAATATATCATCTAACATTTCCTTCTCAGTATATTTTTGAGGTTCCTTCGCATTTCTCTGTATTTTATATACCATTTCAATAAATTCTGAATACGGCTCTTCTTTTTTTCCATATAAATATCTTTTTGTATTCTGACGGTACTCTATTATTTTAGATACTACTGAACTAATCACGACACCTAAAATTGATACACTACCAGTTATTAACGCAACAATAACCACAGCATCCATATTTGATGCAACTTGATTAAGTCTATCAATGAAATTTCCTACATACCCTAAGAGTATTCCTAATAACCAAACAATAATATAACCTATTATTGCTATCAATACTATACCTAGAATTATGTCTTTAATGGAACTCAATTTGTTTTCTTTCAATCTATTCTCTCCATTTCATACCCTCTATTCCCACTCTTCTTTTTCTACCACTCACTATATTCAAAACCAATGAAAATAAAGGTTTTTATTTGTTGAATACTGGGAAATCCTTTTAATTTAAACTCATTTTTAGATTTTGGTTAGTTGTAAAATGAAATCGGACACATAAAAAGACAAGCAGAAAAACCTGTAGTAAGATGAATCTTGACCAAACATTTACTGAAAAGGGTATCCTGCATGTCTCGACAGCATTCTAATGCAAAGAAACGTTCTTTCCAACACCTGACACCTTATCAGCGAGGGCAAATCCAAGCTCTTATAGAACAAAGAATTCCCAAAGCCCGTATCGCAAAACAAGTTGGGATTGCACGTTCTACCCTGTACGAAGAGTTGAAACGCGACACTGTAGACTAGATGCGCAATGACCTGACGTACTCTAAGAGATACTTTGCTGATACGGAACAATTCGTCGATATGAAACATCGAGAAGATTCTTAGGAGCCTTACAAGCTGGCGGCAGCTGCAACGTTTCTACTGTATCTTAGAAAAGAAGTGTTGCAAAACAAATTTTCTCCTGACTCCGTCTGCGGTAGCGCCAAACTTCAAAATATGTTCCCGGTTATACTCTGCATAAAGACGATTTACAACTATATCGACCTTGGTCTTATTTCTATCAAAAATATCGATCACCCTCTTCATGTAAGGCGGAGCCCAAAGAAACACCATTGCCGGAAGAACCGACGTATCTTGGGAAACAGTATTGGGCAACGCCTGCAAGTCGTTAATGACCAACAGGAATTCGTCCATTGGTAAATCGATACCATTGTGGGAAAACGTAAAGCAGGGGAAGTCCTTCTTGCATTAGACGAATGGATGACACGCTGTCGCCACGTCATCAAAATCTCGGAAAAAACAAAATAAGGTGTTAGGAAAGGGTTGAAGTCTTACGATACCAATACGACAGCTTATTCCCAAAAGTATTTCGGAGTATTACCAGCACCAACGGAAGTGAGTTCAGTAGCTTAACTGAATTATTTAAGGAAGGAAAGTCCTATTTTTCCCATCCATATTCTTCAGGAGAACATGGAACGAATGAAAAGCATAACTCCAGTACGCCGCTTCATTCCCAAAGAGAAGGATATAAGTGCTGTACCGGAATACGTGGTATAAAAAGTGCAAGATTAACAGACTTCCGCAGCGTCTACTTGGCTATCACACACCAGAAGAGCTTTTCAAGGAGCAGATTGCCCGACTTTCATCCGCTACATAATTTTTCTGTGTAACTGTTTGATTTGATATTACAATTTAGTAAAGATTATCTATCCCATGCGTGAGATAATCTTGCTCATTGTTTTTGGATGCGATACAATATCTTGAAAAGAAAGTGGCGTATCCTTGTTAGGAGGCACAATATGTCAGTGAGTTATGATAAATTATGGAAATTACTGATAGATAAGAAGATAAACCGCACGGATTTGAAAAATGCTGCGGAAATTAGCTTTAATGTTTTAGCGAAAATGGGCAAGGGCGAAGCAGTGTCAATGGAAAGTATGTTGAAGATTTGCAAGGCTCTGAATTGTGATATTGCTGATGTCATGGCGCTAAACTATTAAGAGCTTTTGCCCAATAAGTGAAAATGATATGTATGTTGGCTGAAAGGAGAATTATGAATTACGAAATTGATTTCATAGGTGTTCCAGAACACACAAAGGACGCTTTAGCCATTTGCCTGCGATGGTATAGTGAACAAGCAGGCCGTTACATAATTGTTGTCTATGATGGTGGATTCAAGATTCATGGTGAAGCACTGGTTAATATTTTAAAAAAGTATTATGTTGCTGGCGAATCAAATCCGTCTATCGATATTGTGATTTGCTCACATAGTGATGATGACCATGCATCGGGTTTAGTCGAGCTATTTGAGCACTTTAGAGTAAAGCATCTTGTCATGAACCGTCCATGGAAATTTTCCGAAGAACTATCTCCTTATATAGATGATGGCAGGAAGACAGCAGCCAGTGTTGAACGAGAACTCAAAGAGAAATATTCAGCGATTGTAAATCTTGAAAATGCTGCAATTAAGGCAGGGACACCAATTCATGATGGCTTTTCTACTTTGAATTTTTATGATGAATATTCTCCGTTGAAGATACTATCCCCGACTAAGGAATTATATCTACAGTTAATTATTGAATCCGATAAAACGCCATATTCCGACGAAGTGATAAACGAAAGCTTTATGAAAAAATGCATTGCTCATGTGAGAAAAATTATTGAGCAGTGGTCATCCGACAGTTTGCGGGAAGATGTTTCGACAACGGCAGAAAACGAGACATCAGTCATCTTGATGGGTGATATGGTTTCAGAAAAATTTCTTTTAACAGGTGATGCTGGAACTCGTGCATTAACTGCGGCTTCTGATTATGCTGATAGCATTGGGTTAAATTTAAAAACAGTCGACATCCATCAAATTCCGCATCACGGAAGTAGACACAACGTATCACCTTCAGTTCTTAATAGAGTGGTTGGCCCGATTGTTGACGAAAACAGCAAATCATCAAAAACAGCGTTTGTATCTATTGGCAAGGATTCGGATCACCCAAAGGCGATGGTGACAAATGCCTACATTCGCAGAGGAGCAAAAGTTTTTGAAGCGCGTAAAAGCACAATTCATCATCACAAAGGAGATATGCCAGAGCGCGAAGGTTGGTCGAGCGCAACAAAAAAAGTTTTCACTCCAGAAGTTGATGATTGGAGTTAATCGGGGTAAAAATGAAGGATTATCGTGAGAAAGAACTTAAATGGTATATTATTGCTTATTTACTCCTGTTGATAGGTATTCGAAACTTTGAGTCGATGTCAACGAATAACACGGCATGGCTTAGTGGTATTGAAAGCCTTTTATCCTCAGCACTCCTTGGCGGAGTGGTTTGTGTACTTTCATTTGTATTTGATTGTTTATATACATCAGAAGCAAAAGAGCTTTTACTGTTTCTTAGATTCACCACAATGCCAGGTAAAACAATATTCACAAGAATTGCTCAGGGCAAGGCAAAGGATATAAGATTCGAAAATAGCACTGCGCAGGAAAGATATCAGGAAATAATCAGCAATTTACCTCCTGATAAAAAGGAAAAAAGAAATTATGAAAATGCCAAGTGGTATGCGCTGTCTCGTGAACATGAGGAAAACCCAAGAGTTTCGAATGCGCATCGTGATTTTTTGTTGTGTCGAGATTTATATATTACAACGATAACTATGCTCATTTTGACGGGAGCAGGCATGTTTGCAAAAATTATTCAATTTGACTGGGCTCCAATTATATATTTAGCTGCGTTACTTCTACTCACTAATCTTGCGGCTCATGCCAAGGCGCATAGATTTGTCAATAGCGTTATTGCAGTTGATTTGAGTAAAAAGTGATGGGAGCAAAATTATATATAGCATTTAAGATATGGTGAAATAATGATTATTTCCGACAACAAAAAATCAGATAGTCCAAAATATACGGATAATACATACAATATAAATACCATGAGTTAAATACTCCTAACAAAAAAGTTAAGAATCGGGTTGAGGGAGCGAGGAAGAATATCAAATGAGCAGGCATGTAGAAATGGTGTTTTGGGACGTACAACATGGACATTCGACATACATCAAGACTCCTAACAGTAGACATATTGTAATTGATCTTGGAACTGGTCATTATTCAGGTAACAATAAAGGCTTTAGCCCGCTAAAACATCTGAAAATGAACTATGGCGTTACCCAGTTAGATTATGTTGTTATTACACACCCACATCGGGATCACATTGATGACATACTTAACTTTGATTTACTAAACCCCAAAATACTTTGGCGTCCTACGGCACTGACAAATGATGAAGTTATGGCTAATATACAACTGAGCGACAGGGATAAGTTTCAAAAATACTGTGAAATTAATAACCGGTATAATGGCGATATAGACCCAAATGGCAGCAATAATACCTCAAATCCCAATAATTGGGGCGGCCTATCAATAGAACTCTTTAGTACGTCAAGTTGCAGCCACAATAACTTTAATAATTTTAGTGCAGTAACAGTTTTTGAATACGCCGGAATCAAAGTGGTAATTCCGGGGGATAATGAGGCTGCTTCATTTGAGTTATTGATGAAGCAAAATGGGTTTTGCTCAGCAGTTCAAAATGCAGATGTTCTTTTGGCACCTCATCATGGTCGTGAATCTGGGTATTACTCCGAATTTGTTACCAAGGTAAACCCTCGGATTTCTATTGTCTCAGACGGTGCTTATTGTGATACGAGTGCAAACGGTCGATATTCACAAAAGAGTCGTGGTTGGACAGTGTACAGGTGTGATGGGACAAGTTCCATAAGAAAGTGCTTGACAACAAATTCTGATGGCACAATAACGGCCAAGTTTGGATACCAAAATGACAACTCACTTTTTTTGTATGTTGCAACCAAGTGAATATTTCCTTAGAAGTGCCTCCGGCAACATTCTGGCAACAAAATTTCGGATAGCCCAAAACTTATGGATAACTGATACAATACAAATACCACGAGCTAAATCACCTATACAAAAACAGTTAAGAAACGGATTGAGAGAACGAGTAAGAGTAACGGTAACAAATATGTTTTTGTGACAAAACGGTTGAAAATATCGTATTTTAGAGATTTTACAGGACAGAAATTCCTGTCATATAAATTGTTTGGAAAGCCTCCCATTATCTTGCAGGGAGGTTTTGGTAGAGGAATAGTGATTGATAAATTTTACAACTAACCGAAAAGATTTACCTGCACCGAGCATTTCTTTCTGTATGGTTTTACTGAACAGCCAGTGTTGAAACTGTAAAAACTGCTTGGTTGAATTATCTATGAGGTTAGTAAAAGTAGCACTACATTCTTTGCAAAGCCATCGCTGCGTACCTGCTTTAGTTTTTCCATTCTTAACACAAATGTTACCGCAATTAAAACATCGCACTTGGTTCATAATAGCTTCCTCCCAGAAAACTATTTCTTAGGAAGATATAACCCTATTTAAGCCAGTTACTGCAATGACTTTCAGCTTTTTTATCAACACGTTTTGTCCACCCTCAAAGTTCTTCCAAACAACTTTAAAGAGCGATGAGTCCAGTTAAATACTAGTTCCATCACCCTTTGTATCAACACAAAATGTCCTATAACCCTCTTGATAACATCTTGATAACACAGATGTTGCCAAAACGTTGTCATCTTAGCTTGTGAAATGCCTAAAATTCACTTGTATCAAGGGTTTGCGCTGTTCACCATATCATTCCCACTCAATCGTGCTCGGCGGTTTGGATGTGATATCGTAAACCACTCTGTTGACGCCCTTTACTTCATTGCAGATTCTTCTGCTCATTTCATCAAGGACTTCCCAAGGGAAACGGAAGTAGTCGGCGGTCATGCCGTCGGAGCTTGTGACGGCTCTGATGCCTACGGTGTAATCGTACGTTCTTTCATCACCCATGACGCCTACGCTGCGGATTGCGGCGGGAAGTATGGCAAAGGACTGCCAGATTTCGTTATAGAGTCCTCTTTCTTTGATGACTTCTCTGACGATGGCATCTGCTTTACGGAGGATATCCAATCTTTCCGGGGTAATTTCACCGATGATACGGATCGCCAGTCCCGGACCGGGGAAAGGCTGGCGGTTGATGACGTCTTCAGGGAGTCCCAGTTCACGTCCCAGTTGGCGGACTTCGTCTTTGAAAAGCTCGCGGAGCGGTTCGATAAGTTCAAACTTCATATCTTTCGGGAGACCGCCTACATTGTGGTGGGATTTGATGGTTGCCGCCGTGGCGGTGCCGCTTTCCACCACATCGGGATAAAGCGTGCCTTGGACAAGGAATTTCACATCTTCTAACTTATTGGCTTCTTCCTGGAAAGTATGAATAAATTCAGCGCCGATGGTCTTACGTTTCTTTTCCGGTTCTGTCACGCCTTTCAGAAGAGAAAGGAAATGCTGAGACGCATCTTTATGAATCAGTTTGATCTTGAATTTGTTCGTAAATGTATCTACCACCTGTTCCGCTTCACCCTGCCGAAGGAATCCGTGATCTACAAATACGCAGGTCAGTTTATCCCCAATTGCTTTATGGACAAGGACAGCAGCAACAGAAGAGTCCACACCGCCGGAAAGAGCGCAGAGGACATTATGGTCGCCTACCTGCTGCCGGATATTGGCAACAGCGATGTCGATATAATTTTCCATAGACCAGCCGCCTTCACATTCGCAAATGTGGAAAAGGAAATTCTTAAGCATCTGTGTACCTTCAGTGGTATGGACGACTTCCGGATGGAACTGGACGGCATAGAAACGCCTTGCCTCATCAGCCATCGCCGCGGTGGGCGTCAGTTCCGTATGTCCGATCAGGCCAAAACCGGCAGGCATATCAGTGACCGCATCGCCGTGGCTCATCCATACAGCAGTCTTTTCTGAAATGTTTTCAAAAAGCGGACAGCTTCCATTCTTGTAAAATTCCGTATGACCGTATTCATGTTTTTCCGGACTGGCAACCGTGCCGCCAAGGTCTTTTGCCATAAGCTGCATACCGTAGCAGATTCCCAGAATCGGTACGCCTGCCTTGAATATGCCTTCATCCAGCTGCGGGGCATTTTCCATATTTACACTGGCAGGGCCTCCGGAAAAGATAATGCCTTTCGGGTTATGGGAAAGAATTTCTTCCGCCGGCTTATTGTACGGCAGAATTTCACAATATACGCCGCATTCGCGCACTCTTCTGGCAATCAGCTGCGCATACTGCCCGCCGAAGTCGATGATGATAACAGTCTCCTGGTGTTTCATTCCATTCCTCCTGTCGGAATTGATTCAAAATCTATGTGGCAAATTCTAAATTATTCGCCATATTATACCATAAAAAGCGCTCTCCTTTACAGCATTTCCCGTAAAAAGGAAGGAATATCCCCTCCATCAAAAAAGCCGTCATACCCATTTCGTGTATACGGCTTTCATTTTTATTCAGCCTCCAGGAGAGGAAGTTCTTCAAGAAATACGATATCGTCACGCTTCGCTGCATCGCCTTCGGCAAGAATGGCAGCCTGGCAGCAGACTTGGGCGCCCGCTTTTTCCGCCAGTTCTTTCAAGGCTTTCATAGATCCGCCGGTACTGATGACATCGTCCACAAGAAGGACTTTCTTCCCGCGGATCAGCGCCACATCAGAGGCAGACAGGTACAGCTTCTGTTTTCCCATCGTAGTAATAGACTCGTCTTCTACACAGATAGGATCATCCATATACGCCTTGACCGACTTTCTCGCCACCAGGTACGTCTTCTGCCCCAGATTTCTGGCCAGTTCAGCGGCAAGGGGGATTCCTTTCGTTTCCGCCGTCATGACGTATTCGCAATCTTTCGGCACTTTCGCCGCCAAATCGCGGGCCGTGTTTTCCACAATTTCCACATCACCCAAAATGACAAATCCCGCAATCGCTACCTTGTCTGAAATATTCAGTACGGGAAGATGTCTCGTGCAGCCTGATACATGAAGTTCGTAATATCTCTTAGCCATGGTACGCCTTTCGAAAAAAATACATCCTCCGCGCAGCCGTCAGATTTTGCGGGGAGGATTTATGCTTCCGGAAAATACTCCGTAGTGATTATACTATTTTCATTGGAAAAGAGCCAACTATTACAGGGATCTTATGTTACGTCGCTTTTCGAAATGATTTCCACCACCGGATGGGAGACGATGGAAATTTCGACCTGCTCGGTGATTTCCCCCTCTTCATTTTTCTGTGCATCTTCTTTCCTCTGTACGTTTCCTTTGACTTTCACCGCCGTCAGTTCCGTTTTTTCCTTTTCAGGAGAAACGATCATCGGCGGATCGGCAGGCGTTTCTTCCTTTCTTGATTCGTTTTTCTCTGCATCTGCCTCCGTCTCTTCCGTCTCTGCCTTTACCGGTATTTCTATTGATGCGTTCTTTTTTACAGGATTTACTTCAGGTATCATGTCAGGTGATTTTATTTCCACCACTTTATCAGGCTCGGCTCGTTCCAGTTCCGGCATTTCCATGTCCGGCAATTTCACACTTTTCACGGATTTATTATTTTCCTGATTCTTTTCTTCCGTTTCCCTTTGCAGCTTTTCATATTCTTCCTGCCGCACCGTTTCCGCCGCCTTTATTTTTCTTTCCCAGAGTGCCGTAATTTGTCCCATGTACTTATCACGGCACTCTTCTTTTCCCATTTCTTCCCGAATCAGACGCACCGCTTCACTTTCCGCCCGCGCAGCTCCTTCATTCACAGCATGCCAGCCGTCTTCCATGGCAATCCATGCGCCGCCGTCTTCCGTCATGCGGAAATGGGCGGTAGATGCAGTCGACACTCCTTTTTCCAACTTGAAGAAATTCACTTTTACAGCCAGGCCGTTTTTAAATAAATCTTCCACACTGATAGAAGTGAGATCCATAAACACGCCTGTATTCCCATCATTATCTATACCGCCGGTATTCAAAATCATCGGAATATTCGTATCTCCATGCAGATAAATCTCTTCCGCCGCCATGCTGCCGGACCACATCAAAAGTGCCATTAGTCCCAAAACAGCTGTCCTTACTTTTCTTCTTTTCATAGCCGCTCTCCGAAAATACAAATCCATTGCATGTTTTTCGTCTTGTGTTTATTTTAACAAATCTACGAGAATGAAAACAACTTTTCTATTTTTTAGTCTTTGAATTGTCAAGTCAATAAAAAAGAGTCCTCCTCAAAAGAAAGACTCTCCTCGCCCGTCATACGCCAAGTTCGTCAAGCAGCTCTTCCGTCGCTTCCAAAGCTTCCCTTATTTCTCCACGCAGATCCGCTTCATCAGTAAGAAAACGGACTTCGGAAAGCACGCTGATAAGGTGTGCCACCTGTGTTGTTCTGCCTATAATAATCTTCTGCGACTCCGAATAATTCTTCCAGTCATTCCCGCTCTCACTTCGGATATCGCGGATATCCTTGATTCCGTCTGTCAGATAATCTGACAAATCAAGAAGGGCATCCTGTGCCTGGCGGGCTTCTCTTCTTACATCCTGCATACGGCAGCACAGCTTCTTTACCTGCTGCTGGAATTTCTGCAGCCGCCCGCTCATTTCTTTCAATGCATCCACATCACCTTCACTTTCGGAAGGAAGCACATCCAGTTCCGGGACCACAGCATACTGGTCTATGACGCCCGCACCAAAACCGATGGCATCCATACCGCCGGACAGATTCATCAGTCCCATCGCTTTGGATGACAGCGCTTCCAGTTCCCTCCAGTTTCTCCGTTCCTTATTAAAATGCTCCAATCCGGTCAGTGTGTCGCAGTCATGAAAATCAATATTTTTAATTTCAGAAAATTCTTTGGTAAATTTTTTCATATCCCCTGCCATGAGAGTGATACGGACACGGTCCAATTCTCCCAATTCATCTTCCGCACGTACTTTTGCACGGTATATCCTTTTTGCCGCCCGTTTTTTCGCACGCTCAATCTCTTCATTAATGCTTTGCGGATGTCCGCCTTTACCGCTGATCGTATTGGAAATCATGCGCAGTATAAATGCGATAGACATATTGCCTCCCTGTTTATAAAAATAACTACATGCATAAAGTATAGCATACTTATAGAAAAGAATTTATGCAAAACTGTATTTCCCCATAATAAAACTGACCTCCTCAAATCAGTTTTTATCTAACTTTTGGTGGTCAGTTCGTCAGGCAATCTTCATTATCATGCATCACGTTTCAGGAGTTCATCCTGTGCTTTTTTTATCGCGCTGCGGCTCTGTTCATCTACATGTCCCGCGCCATCCATCAGATTCCGGAAAAGAAGCGTAATAAGCTGGGCTACCTGTATCGCTCTTCCGATCTGCATCTTCTGCGCCAAAGTATAAAGTTTCCAGTCACCGCCGGACTGCATCTGGATCCGCTCCAGGCTGTCTACGCCATCAGCAAAGTAATCAGCGAGATCATTCAGCGCGTCCCCTCTTTCACGGGCACACTCGGTAATATCCAGCAAGCGGGAACAAACTTCACGGACAGAATCCTGAAAGGCATGCAGCTTTTTAATCATCTGCAGGCAATATTCCTTATCACCCGCATTGAACTTCCTATTATCAATTTCAATGGGTGCCACATCCGTATATGTTTCCAACACGCCAAATCCGAGAGACATGGGCGTGTACGCCGTAGAGCTGACCGTCGACATATGCTCTATCTTCTTGGCCATTTCCATGACTTCATGAATCCGGTTTCCATCTTCCAGAAAATCTTCAATGCCAATCAGCCCCCGGCAGTCCTCCAGGTTCAAATTGCGGATTTTACCGAGAGACTTGGTAAAACGCCTCATATTGTCATTGGCCGCCGCCACTTTTGCCTTATCCATCTCCCCAAGCTCATACTGCGCCCGTTCCCGAAGCCGGGCAACACGTCTCCTTGATCGGCGCACCGCTTTCTGCAATTCTCCGTTCATATCAGGAATTACGCCATACTTTTCCGCATCGCCTTTTGCCACAGCTTCCAGAATCTGAAATATATACGTGATGGTCATCTGACATCTCCCTCTGCCGTTCTCTGGCAACGATTATTTTTAATATTATACCATGTTTTAAAGGACAAAACCGTCCGCTTATCTATGATTTCTGGCAAAACCCATAATAAAATTTATATATAATATCTTACTTGAGAAGTTTATACACCTCTTTGGAATACCTTTTATTTCAACCCAAGGGTTTATTCCGATACAGCGGGTACCTTTACCCTTTTTATTATTTAGACAGCACGATAATGAAGCTGGCAGCAAAAAGGAATTACAGCCCAGGATTTGCAGGATACCGCAATTTTACCTGTCCCGGAAAAGAACCTCTGATCAGATTCCTTTTTATTTTAATTATTGAATAATGAAAACAAAAAACAGGATACCCATAAAAATATCCTGCCTCATAATCCATGGCGGAGCGGGGGGGATTCGAACCCCCGCACGGGAGACCCGTCTAACGATTTAGCAATACGACTGGACTATTTTTAGCCAAAAAGTCGTATTTTTTTGATTTTATAGGTATTCTCATGAATAACTATACTCCCCTGATTTCGCCATATTTTTCTCTCAAATTGTGTTTAACTGATCGAATAGACCTCTTAATTACAATTGTAACGAAAACAAAACCACAAACAGATTCATATCTAATATTATTTTACATATTATTTTCTACGGTTTTTTGCATGTTAAATCTCTTGTTTCAGCTACCGTCCTGTCGTTTAATAATAATGAATCATGACAAAGGAGGACATTATGGAAAACAGAGCATTTAGTCCTAAAGAGGTATCAAAAATGTTTTTTGGCGGACACGTTGGATACGCAACTGTCCTTTCCTGGGCTAGAACAGGAGTTATGCCATTTCACAGAGTCGGATCAAGATATTACATATGGCATGATGAACTCAATGAATGGCTATCTAAAAATCGTGAAGAAACAGAAAACTGGAGAGTGAATTTATGAAATATAAACTGTTGTCCAGTCGAGTTTATCGACGATCTGGTATTACCCGCAAAAACATGTGGACCATAATGGTCCGCTTTTTACTTCCCGGCAGGAAGTATGGAACAAAAAGCAAAAGTATCAAAGCAAAATCTCATGCCGAAGCACAGCGTAAGCTAGAAAAATGGGTTTCCGATCTCCAAAAGTATGACTTTTTATCCGAAAATGAAACGATGGAAGAATTCTGTGACAGCTACTTGAAAAGATATTGTGAAACAAAAATGTGGGCCCCCAGAACTACCGATTCTTATAAAAGGCTAGCTTCCCAATATATCAAACCGTTCTTTGGCAAGTATCGGCTTATAGATATTTCCAGTAGCTTAATCTCAGAATTTATCTATAATATCATGACAGAAGACAGTCAGAATACAAAGCAGAGACGGAGTATAAGAAAAAGACTCAATGTACGCACTGTAAAAAACATATATTACCTGCTATCCCAAATCATGCGTACTGCTTACCAACTTGATAAGATACCAAGCAATCCTATGGATAAAGTCCCAGCGCCCTCGAATAAAAGGGACGTTCGGACACCTGCTGTATTTTCCAAAAACACATTGGCACTGCTTTTTAAACATTTGGAAATGCAGGACCCATTATTTCAGCTTCAAATATTACTATGTGTCACTACCGGATGCAGAATCGGCGAATTATTAGGCTTGTCATGGAATGACTATAATGAGTTGAATCATACTTTCTATGTTCATCAGACTGTTCAGTACATACCTGGCCGTGGAACGTATATTTATGCCAAGCCCAAAACGCCCAATAGCTACCGAAACATCTATGTTATACCCCAGTTGTGGAGCGCTTTGGAGGTACAAAAACAAGAATTTCTTAAAATGAAAAAATATGGAGGTGAGGAGTGGAATCCTATGTTGCTTTCCAAATAAAAAAAACCTGACTGGGTATCTACCCAGTCAGGTTTTTTTCATTCTTATTTCCGTTATATTATGCTTCTTCAATAGTTCATTTATATTATTTTTCAGAAGATACAAATATGTCTTTGTCATTCTCAGACGCTTACCATTCAAAAAATCAACGTTATCCATAATGAGATGAAAATGTGGCATTGATTCAGGGGAAACTTGATGAATTGAAAGAACCGAATAGTAATAACCTCCATTGAAATGCGCCACAGTGTTAATCAATTCACCTGCTGCAAAAATAATTTCACGTTTGGGTACTTTTCTGTCTGTGGTTTCATCAAACCGTATAACTATATGAAAAAATCCTACACCAAAATCTTGTCCCCAGTAATACTTATTTTCTATAACACGTTGATACATATCGCTGGGCAGGCAATATAATGCCAACCTATTGTAAGGATTGGTTTCATTAATTTTCCATATATAAAGCAAACGATCTGCCAGTCTATCCTGCGGATATGTCATCAGTTTCAGTATACTCATTTTTTTACATCTCCTTATGCATATTTCCTAAACTTTGTACCCATCCAATTTGGTCTTCCATTTTATTTTTTATGGACTTCAGAAGAAGGTCACATGTTGCAATTACTTGCTTTTCTTGTAGTGAATCCTTTTCAGAGATTATTCCTACTATTTCTTTTGTCATGTTTATTGTTTCAGTGGTTCTCAAAAGTAATTCCTGTAACTGTTTTCTATCCAATCCTTTCATTGCAATCTGCAAATTAGAATCCGCATAAACAAGGCTTTTGATATAAGCAGTTTGTGTCATCCCCTTTGCCTCTGCCTTTTTTTGCAACTCTTTTTTAAAAAGTGTATTCACTTTTAAGGTTACAGTTTCATAGGGAATCTTTTTTTTACTTATCTTCTTTTTTTCTGAATTCATAAGATTTTCCTCCTGTTAAAAAGATGTATTTAGTTTCCAGTAGATCTGGTTACTCTTTTGTTAACAGGAATTTTAATTTTAATTACAATTACTGTATTTTGTTATCTTGCTACTTTAAACTTACTGAATTTCTATCGGAACAGGAAAAATATGACGGGTTCACTAAGTGGATAAAGCTTCGGGTCGGAAGTGGAGCCGGCATATTTTTCCTGCGTGGGAATTGGCGTGAGCCGTTTTTTGGCGAAACGCAATTCCCACGCGATAGGATACGTATAAGTGCAGACTACGTAGTAATCTAAATCAATCTAAATAGAACAAATAGAATCTAAAAAACTAACATAGAAATAAGAAAAAGAGGTGATTATATGAAAACTTATACCAACAAAATAGAAACGGTAGCTATCCAAAAAATACAAATCCATGTGGCCGAAGCCGCTGTTTTGCTTAGTACCAGTTCTTTGACTGTATACAAATTGATTAGCTCAGGAAAGTTAGCAGCCCATAAAGAGGGAAAAGCATGGAAAATAAAGGTGAAAGACCTGGTAAGCTATGTGGAAACCCTATAACTTTCTCTTTGATTTATGTAGTTCTTCATCGCTCCAGTTATTTTTTTTAATTCCCGGAGACGGAACATCTAAATAAATTAAAAGAAAGGAGTGAGTCAAATATGAACGATATAGATAAAATGGAAATTATCTCTGTCGAAGAAGCAGCAGAACGACTTAACATCGGGAGAGGAAGTCTATACAAACTGCTAAAAGACAGAGACAGCGGTATTAAAGCATTTAGAATTAACCGCACATGGAAAATACCTGCTGCCAGTATTGAGGAATACATAAAAAGAAAGAGCGGGTTGATGGGAATCATTGATAAGATATAGAAAGAGTCTGCTCCATTTGGAGCAGACTTCTTTTTGGCCTTTTATTGTTTTCCGTTGATGTCATCTTACTTTTGGAATTCTGTATAAACCTTGGTTCAATTTATATATGGTTGAATTTCCCAAATATTTTTAAATGCAATGGTTAAGTTACCAATTTTTATAACTTTGCTTATCATATCAATTTCACCAATTTCCCCAGATATAATTTTATAGGAATCTACGTTGTAATAGGCTATTTCTACGGCATCTCCTTTTTTTATCCGGCAGATAACTGTATCTAAGAACGCCGCTCTATCTTCTGATAGCTCTCTTTGCGGTTCTTTAATTCTTTCCGCTTCTCTAAGCAGTAATTCATAACCCTTAAGACCGCTAAAGGGAAGAAATTGAACTGCTCTGTTTACTTTCCTTTCATTTTTTCTACGCATGATGCCCTCCTATCATCGTATTCCTTTTTCTTATAGTGGATTTATCCAACAGGGAAGTACCTCGTAAAATGGCATTTTTCCCGTAACGGTGCTGAATGGAAAGCACGGCTTGTGCCAAATGCTTTTGTTTTAACTCTTTTTCCGGACTGATAAAAAGGCTTGTTTGAAATATCATTTCTTTTGCAGGGATTACGTCATTAAGACTAATCCCTATTGTTCTGATAGGGTAATTTCTTATTGCCTTTTTTCTGTACAATGCATCAAATGCATTCTCTATTTCTGATGGCAAATCCATAGGATTTTCAAATTTCATACTTCCAGAAGATGAAGCATGTACTTCTTTGCTGTATCCGATAGAAAGAGAAATCCCTCCCGTAGCTAATTCTCTTTGCAGGAGATCTAATATAAGCCCCTGTACCATTTCATGCAAGATAAGAAGAGCCTCACCCCAGGTATAATCTTCAAAGAGTACCTGGCTATTGGATATAGACTCTGTCTGTGGTCTATAGGCTTTTATATCCCGGATTGTACAGGATTCTCTAACATACGCATGGTCTATTAATATTTCTGCATTAATACCGAACTCTTTGTACAGAAGAGATTCGTCAACAACAGTAATTCCATGCAAGGTGTGTATCCCATATTTTCCCAACCTTGCGGCAATACCGCCCCCGATATTCCATATGTCAGTAATCGGTTCATGATACCAAAGAGTCTTCTTGAACAAGTCTTCATCTAAATAACCAATTCTATCCGGGGAGTGTTTAGCTGTAATATCTAAAGCTAATTTGGTAAGAAACAGATTCGTACCTATCCCTGCAGCCGAACTGATACCGGTATCATCAAATACTGCTTTCATAAGAAATCGTGCCATATCTTTTGGTGTTTTCTTATATAACGCATAGTACGGTTCCAAGTCTATAAAACACTCATCAATGGAGTAGACATAAATATCTTCTTTGGCAATATATCGGAGATAAATACTGTATATGTGCGCTGAAACTTCCATATACTTCCTCATATGAGGTGGAGCAATTATATACTTTATTCCCGGTGGTATTTCAAATAAACGGCATCGGTTTTTGACCCCTAATGCTTTCATAGCCGGAGTAACAGCCAAGACAAAGGGCACCTTGCCCTCTTTTCGGATCAGCAACAACAAGATTCACTTTGAATAGAGATTTACTTATTTTTTACTCTACTCCCAGCGCTTTGAATACGGCATCTTCAGCACTGCTGTAAAACAACAAATTGAAGCTTCCGATTAAATCTGCCGGGACAGTACCTAATTCTGGTGCGGATGTAATAGGAAGCAATACTCTTTTTGCGCCACTATCCAAACATACTTGCAAAGAATTAGCTAACTCATTGACTTTCATCATCGTTCCGCTGATACTGATTTCACCAAGAACAGCAAGACTATTTAGAGTCGGCTTTCCAAGTGCAATTGAACACATAGCAATCAAGGTCGGAAGAGCAAGTTTTCCCGTCATGCCAATTCCCTGTAAATCCTGGTAATTGATAATATAATCTTTTGTTGTAGTGCTTATAGAACTACTGATACGATTTCCATTTGCTTTTAAGAAATTAAATGCTGTATTTGTAGACTCTCTGGCTTCGCGGTCACTACCTATACCTGTTCTTTCAAACTTTCCATTACCGGCAAGTATCTGGCTTTCTAAGCGGAATACTCCAATCATTCCGCTTTTTCCTTGTGAGACCGTGTATACTTGCCCCGGATTACACATTCCTTCCGGTATAAGTTTTCCGCCGCCTTGTTCAGGAACAGACACATAATGCTCTTCAAACGTCTCGTTATCTATATATGAAAAATTGACATCATAGAATTCCATACCACCAAGCTTTTTGAGCTGTTCTTTTACACGACGGCGCATTTCCAGCGAAATTTGTAGAACTTCTGCCACTTCATCTTTTGTGAAATTTCCATCCGGGTAAAGAAGTTTCAAATATCCATCTGCCATTCTACGTACAGCAATACTATCACGTTGATTAAGATTTTTTCCAAGACGGAAGTAATAGTCTATAGCATCTCCATACTGCTCTTTCCTGAGTTCACGTATGAATTCGGCAAGGTAATCACTTATAAATCCGTAATTGTTTGTGAAATGTTCGGGTCGGAACTTAGGAATTTCCCAGCCTGGGAGATAACAATGTATACGGTCAAGAAATGCAGTATCAGTTCCCATTTCAGGAGGGAAGGGATCAAACAGACTTGAGGTTTTCAGTAGAACATCTACACTTTGATTGATATTCCCTACGAATACCATAGATGCAGATGCTGCTTTTTCTTCTTTTCCGCGGGCAAAGGAGCCAGAGGCCATGTAGTCCTTCATAATCTGCACACCATCTTTATCCTTAAATCGTATGCCTGCCACTTCGTCAAAAGCCACACAATCCCATAACCCGACAAGACCGACTGTTTTACGTCCCATGTTATAAAACAGGTTTGCCACTGTAGTCTGTCCACCGGATACAAGGATACTATTCGGCGATATTTCTTTATAAAGATGTGACTTTCCTGTACTTCTAGGTCCAAGTTCACAAAGATTAAAATTATTCTCCACAAGGGGAATCATACGGGTCAGGAGCAACCATTTTTCCCGATAAGTTAGCTCGTCCGGTTCCATACCTATAGAACGCATCATCACATCCAACCATTCTTCCTTGGTAAATGCACTGCGTCCCTGTTTTAACTCTTTGATATCGATATGCGGCATCTGGATTGGTGTCAGCTTAATAATTTGAATAGGAGTGCCGTTCTTTTTTTCTTCTTCAACATACTCATAGCTGAGTTGTACAATACACCAAATACCGCCACAAAGCAGGCGGTCATATTTTTCCGGATACTCATCATCGACAGGGACTCCTCTGATCCCAAGATTAGAGAAGTCTGCCTGATAAATATTGTCTTTCATGTTAAGATTCACGGTTATCATATCAATAACAGTATGACTACCACGGCTGCGGAGTTTTGATAAAATCTTTTGTGCTTCATCAGGTCTTACAAAATTATCTGCAAGGATGCGTTTTACATTCTGAATGCCCTGTTCGATGACTTCATCATCATCTGAACTGCAATATTGACCCAGTAAGAATTCAAGGACATAGACCGGTACATTGGCACCTTCCTTGATTTTCTTAGTCAGGTCTTTTCGGACAATTTTTCCATTAAAATGCTGACGCAATTTATTTTTTATAATTTCACTTGAACTTTCAGAAGTCTCAATTACATCATCCATTTGCAATCCTCCCACTTGCAGTATCAATTCAAAAAGTTAAATTCATCTACCGCAAAGGCAATATCAATCTGGAATTCTTCTTTTTTCGGCATTTGCAGACCCGTTTCATCTGCAATGACTAAATAATAACTTGCTCTGTTATCAAATTTCAGTGATTTGAGATTAAAGCTGCAACGGAATGTCCTTTCTTGGGCATTATCACCAGTTTTATCAGCAATAATCTTTGCTGTATCACTAATCGTTTTTCCGTTGGAATCAATGAAATATAGCTGGTAAGTTGCTGCACTTCGGTTATCACCGACCGCATCTTCCTGATAAAAATTCAACGAGAATATCATATTGCTTATTTTATGGCTGGAAGAAAGAAGACTTATCTCTACCGGCTTTGTATCATACTTAGCCTTATTATTCTGATACGTCTTAGAGGTGTTACGAAGAGAATGATACGTAATAACCGGAACGACCATTTCCTGTAAACTGATACCGCCATGCACGAAGTTTAAACCGCCGCCTTTTTTCTTAATCCTTACACTTTCTCTAGGAGCAAAAGCATTATAATTATCATCCATAAATTTGACGGGAAGTAGGAAATCTGGTTTTGCACCCTTGCGGGTAATCAGATACCGGCGATCAATCTCGACATCTAGTTTTGAGGGTGTCGTTTTATCTACCTTTGAATCTTCCGATAGTGGGCTGTAAGTGTAAAGGAATCCGTGATCGGAAGTAATATAAATGCGGGTACCGCTGAAATCATTTCTGATGATTCTTACTATGTTTTTTATTTCGTTAATAGCATCGTCACATGCGGGGAACACTGTGCTGTCGTTAGTATGGCTCGACTCATCAATCTTATCGTGATAAATATAAATAACGCTCATGCCCTTTACCAAAGCATTTCGCTCAGCACGCTTCATCGGCGCGATGTCATTATATTTCAAGACCACACTGTTTTCGTTTGCTGTCTTAAGAACTTTATCCCGGTTGCCTGCATCCGTAGGCAGTCCATCGGCCAAAACTTGTAATTCTCCGTTACTACGTTCATTGATAGATAACTGTTTATGGGGGAGTAAAGCAGCCATACCAAATTTCGTAATGGTCGGGAAAATCCCTTGACAAGAACCAATGGTAACTTCACACTGTGTTTCCAGTTTGAGCTGTGCTGCTAAAGAAACCGCCACCTCATAGCGGAGTGCATCTGAAATAATGACAAATACACGGTTATCTTCACTCTTTACTCTATCATTATAGAAATTCACCTGCTGTGGAACTTCCATGATATGCCCGTATTTGGCAAGTTCATCAGAACAAGCATTGGCCCAGTTACTTCCCAGCTCTCCAAGAAACCAATGTGTATAAAGACCTTCTACCTTATCGGTTACCTGCTTAAAAAGATCATCCAGATAATCATTACCAGCAGTTAAACTTTTTACAAATGCCAAGTGGTAGTAACGATAATAGGTGTCCATGTGATAATAGTCACCGGTATATTGTTCCCATACCTGTTTGGCTTCCAAGGTGTGAAAACCTGCCGAGTGTTCTAAGTAAAATGCCTGCATATTGGCTACTTGTAAAATTCCGTCATAGTAGCATTTCACAGTATCATACCAGGCCAAAGTCCGGCGCTTTTCAGCCATGTTTCTAATCGCATCTACATTGATGATGTGATTGCTGATTTCTGTCATAATTCTTGCCAGGATACAATCGTTTATACACGGGAATATCTCCGTATCTGCCAAGTCTTCCAAGGGGATCTTACTGAACCGGGCTCTAAGCATCAGCTTTTCTTCCACACTTTGCAGGATGTCTACAAGTGCCTGAGTCTCACCCCCGATAATCCAGTCGGAAATGAAATCATAACACCATGCCACGTGAGGTGTGGAAATGTACTTATCTAATCCTTCTAAATACTCAAGCCTCAATGTTCGGGTGGTTGCCGTAAGCAGAATATGTGTAACTAAACTTTCGATAGACGGTTCTTCTTCATCATATCCGCTAAATTGCTTGATGAGTGTCCAGAAAGATTTTTCCGCACCATAATCCGCAAGCCTACCGAAGATTTCATTAGCCTCCATATCAGTACCACCGCTGATAACCGCTTTTATGATACTGCCCGGCTGTGTATCAGATGTACCGCAAATGGCAGCCATAACTGCGAGATGCATCTGCGATATCGTTGTAATTCCCTTGGCAAGATTGGTAAATGCAGTTCTTCTGGATTGCGCACCGAAAAACTTTTTATAAGCATTTACAAACCTTCGGTTCTCCGAGGTAGAGGAAAGATTCATCTCATTCATCCAGATAGATACCAAATCGGCCCTGAACTCTTCACTATAAAGCTCAATATTCAGAAACCAATCCTCTTCCAGTGATTGATAGGAAAGAGGACAATACACCAAATAGTTATTGGTGGTATCGTCTATACATAATAATTTTTTGGAAACAAAATTATTGGTTCCTGTCAGCACAAGAAGTTTGGCATTGTCCAATTGTATATCAGTGAGCTTATCTTTAAATTCCTGCTCTTGGTCATACCAAAATATAATGCGGCGCTTGTAAAACTCCGGTAACGGCGCAGCAAAGCGATGCTTTAAATCACGGATGATGGTATCTAAATCCATACTTGCCATACTGCCACCTCCTTACTTAATCTTCGCCAAGACATCTTTAAAAATTGCATAATTGTTCTTTACTCCGTCATCCAGATCAATAGAAATCATACGGTCTGCCAAATGATGGATTTTTTCTTCGTATTCGTGAATTTCAGCTTCTTGTTCGGTTAGTACTTTAAGTTGCTTGTTCAGTTTCACTCTTTCTGCGGTAGTTGCATGTTCTATACGGCTTTCTAAGTCGGCTATAGCTGCATGATAACGGGACTGTTGTTCATGTACATAATCGGTACGGATACGGGCAAGGATATCCGGCTGATAGCGGTGCATATAAATCAAGCACTTGAAACCGTTCTTCTTACCGCTGTCAAACAGCCAGTAAATCGGGCGCTTCTGATACATTTTGCAATGGTCTGCATAAAAACCATTTAAGAAATAATTTCTGATAACCTCTTTTGGCTGTCCCTTGCCGCCAAGTGCATCTGCAATGAACTTTAAATTCTCCTGCAGTGTTTCTTTTCCATATACTACTTCCACGAATTTTACGAAACGACCAACGATATCATCCTCAAAATATTCATCGTCGCAAATCGGGATAATGTTATCCTTGTCTGCTGCAAATGAAGCATACTTGGAAGCGTCCCATGTTCCACCAGCATAGGCAAGGCCATCAACATCAAGAGAATAGCGTCCGAACATGCATCCAACTGCATAGGAAATGAACGAGCGAATATCTCTTTCCAAATCAGCCTTGCGGACGGTGACATCCTTATCTTCCACTTCCGGTGTCAGCTCGTCCCGCAAACCGTAAATGTCGATGAAGATGCGGTTCAGTTCTTCTTCATTGGCTTTCAGCTGATTGAAACGGTCATCACATTCCGCCTGCCACTGGTCAAAGGCTTCGGCGATGGTCGGAACTTTACGAATCAGCGGATGATGCTGGAAGTCCCATGAGGTTTCAAAGGAATCCCAATCAGCACGAGAAAGTCCAATATTTTTCTGTGCCTTGAGAGAAATATCTTCTTTTTCCTCGCCCATAACGACTGGAATTGTTTTTATATGTCCCACTTCATAGTTTAATGTCGGAGATACAAACTGTGCAAAAGCACTTGTTACCTTGCTGTTCAGCAGAGCAAGAATGTAAAATATGGAATTACCATCTACAAATGCACAATATCCTCCAGATCCAAACAAAGCTCCTTCTTCTTGCCAACGTACAGAAAATCCACCTGACGTTAGAGCCGACCAAGTCAGACCCTCTTGAAAGTAAAACTGTGTATTTTGAATTGTTCGTGATGAGCACTTATAAATTGAAATCGCAAAATTTTTGATTTCTTCCCCATCATTTTCGTAATTTATGACCCATTCAAGATTTCCATACCAACGCCTAAAACTTCCTCCCTTGCTCATGGGGAACCATTTTTTACTTTTGTCGCATCTTATAGTGAGACTACCTTTGTTTATGTCAATTTCATGCCATAACTTCAAAAATCTGTTATTGTCTGAGGTTGCAAGTCCATGCCTCGGTTGCGCTATACAGTCCATATTGGGTGCAGCATAAGTTGCGAGGGAGCGTTCAGATGCCCAATACGCCACCGGAGAGCCGGGGATTTTGGAGAAGTTGGTCTGGTCTGCTGAATAGCGACTCTTACCTGCGAAGAACATATCTTCTTTTCCTTGCTGCGTGGTCGGCTCAATTAAGCGGCAATACACCCCTTTATAGTCCGTAACGTAACTTTTGCGGATAACAAAACTCGTTGTTTGAACTACCTCTCCACCTATTTCTTCAAAGGCTCTTGCACCAAGATGAATCATGTTAATCAGTGATTTTTGCTGAAGTTTTTTTCTTAGTTTTTCAAAGCTCGATAAGAACATCCACGCATGTTGCGTTATCATTCCTTGTAAGCCATTTGCTTTTAGCATTTTGCCACAGACTTCAATAAATACCGCAAACAAATCACTTTTACTATCAGGATATTTTTTCTTTACAAAACTCGATAACCTAGAATCCATATTGGAACTACCCATATACGGGGGATTGGTAACAACCACGTCATATTTTTGTGCCAAAGTTTCTGCTATCCGTACCAAAGGCAATAATTCTCTTTGTGCCACGTCACTCCGCAAATCAGCATTCGCTCTAATTTCATCAAAATGGGCATATAAAACGGACCAGTCCTGCTTTGTCATTGTCAGAATCGAACCATATTCTTTGGCATCATGCAGTTCTCGGAGAATGGTATCCATGGCAGCTGTCAATTTCGCATCGCCATTACAAAAATAGTTGACGACACCCTTATCGACATGATTACTCTCTTCAATGGCATACACATGGGGTTGGATACCGCGACTAAAGAAACGGCGGTCATACTGGCGGGCTTTCATCATGACTGAGAAGTAGGCCAGCTGTGCCGCACGGTCATCAATATCCAAACCAAAAATATTGTTTTTAATAATGCTTGCGACGGCTGTTCTTGTATCAACGCCATAGGCTCCATAAATCTGTATAAGTACGTCAAACATATATACCAGAATATGGCCGCTCCCTGAGCAGGGGTCAATGCACAAAATATCTTCCGGCTTCAGTGCTTTGTATCCCTCACGGATAACTTTTAATTGTTCCTGTACTTCCGTGGTCTGCACAGCTTCTTCGAGGTAATACTTCCACTGGGCCTTCAGTTCGTCATCAGGATGCCCTTCTATCCAAAGGCGGCCTAAAGAGTTCTCTACCATGTAACGGACAATCCAGCCCGGTGTGAAGAGCTGGGTTGCTGCGGGAATATTTTCCTTTGAGATTTTCACATTTGATTTCAGAGCAGCAAAAACATCGTCTTTTTTTTCGCTGTTATAGTATTGGTACAGCCACCCGATAATCTGAACAGCATCTTTCCAGTCTTCTTCAGGAATGAGTTCAATCATCTGATGGACGACACTGCTTTCCCGGAGAAGATTGTCAGGAAATAAAAGCTCCGTGTAGTCGGCAATCTTCTGGAACATAATAGGGAGTATACTGTTTAACGCATTGCACTGTGTAATCAGAAGATATTTATAAAGTTCATCATTGTCGTTAGCTTCCTTATAAGCATAGACTTTCTCCATGTCGAGTCCGTCCAGCTCCATGTGGATTGCCTCTGTCAGAATCTGAGGCTTGAATGCGTTATTCTCATCTGTAAAAACACGTACTTTGGTAGGGAGGTAACCATTGACTTCCATAAAACGCAGGGCAGAGAAGCGGTTAAACCATGTATAGGCAACTTCCTCGATAACCTGTTCATATCCTTTTTCTTGAATTTGATGGATTAAACCGGCTCTTTGTTTCTTTTCGGTATATGAAAGCACATAGCCATTCACAACATCGTCTTCCGGATTACCGGTTTCTTTCTCGGAGATACCATATTTCAAGGCTCTTTGACTTACCCGGGCAATTAAATCCCGGCGAGCTTTCATGGCAAAACTTTTAATTGCATTCTTATTCATCCTGGTCTCCTTAAGTCAATTTGATTTCGTCGCAGTCCTCAATCATCTTCACGAGATATTCTTTTATACCCTCTACATAGGCATCAATATCTTTCTGGCTTCCCAAGGTTTTAGCGGGGAACTGCTGTCTGTATAGGGTTTTCACTATTTTTTTCTTTTTCGGTTTGGTTGCGTTATTGCCATTTTCTGGAGACGTTGCCGGAGTCACGGTTTTTGCCGGCTTTTTAATGGCTTCTATCCGTTCTGCCATATTATCAGTATAATTCCATATTTGGACAATCATACCGTCAAGGTTTTGCAGACTTTTTTGTTCATTCACTTGTTTCTTCAAATTGCCAAAGTGTTCATCTGCCATTTTTGAAAGTGTATTCTCTTCAGCATGAATACCGGCAACGCTGTGAATTCTTTCCATACAACGACGAATGATTTCAAGAATCTCAGAACGTTTTTCATCAAGAAGTTTTCCATGACCCTGATGCACTATGTCCATCAAGCTGTTAAGCTTGGGAATACTTTTATATACACTGCTGTTCTCAGCTTCTACAACAGTAATCTTACGAATCTGGTTCAAAGCCTCATATGCTTCTTCTTCCTTCTGCAGATAAGAAAGGTCATTTGTGAGGTCTTTTTCTAAGCGGACAGCTTCATCAAATATCTGCACCTGGTTCTTAAAAAAATCTTCCACCGCCTGCATATCGTCCTTGTTGTCCAGAAGTTCGTTCTCTTTAGCAAGCAAGCGGTCAATCAGTGCAATATTGTCTTTACGTTGGGAAAGGACACCAGTCATGAGATTAAGTGCCTGTTTTACCAGACTGTGGTCAGGATATTTGTGGCCCTCATAGCGCTTATTTAATTCTTCATAATGGGCATTCTTTGCTTCAAATTTCTCTATAATAAAAGCAACGAAACTGTCTTCATCGCCTGGAAGGTCCATTACGTCAAAATATTCACGGAGCAATTTTTTGGCTGCCTGTGTCTTTAATACGGTAATAACTTGACGCTTGGAGATACTTGTCTTTCCAATCTCACTTTTCTTGCGGAGCATATCCGGGAGTTTCGGATTGTCCGGTTGTATGGTTTCTCCGCCATATTTTATAGTCACTTTCTGATCATATATCAGCATGGCGGCTACAACGGCAATATCGATTTCTTTCCAGCCATACGGACTTGCCTGATATCTGCTCTGGATATCTGCCATAGAAGTCGGAAGCTTTTTCCTGTCTTGCATCTCCAAATACTCTTCCATTTTCACCGCTGCATCATGGTTGTCTTCATGTCCGGGCAACAAGCCATTGGTATGTTTGCCTTGAAGTACAGCCAAAATATCTGCATCAGTATCAGCATTTTTTGTAATGAGTCCAAGTTCGGTATAAACATGGGCGACCAGATATTCCATAGCTTGGTCCAGCTTGCTCTTGGAATCACCGTTTTTGATTTCAATACGTTCTCCGTCTACGTAAAATTCAGCATCCATGATAGCTTTTTTTAAATCATCCAATGCTGAATATTCGTTTTTGGTCGCTTCATTCTGATGATTTCGGATAATATCTTGTACAGAGCTTGGAAGCTGCGCTACATTACGCTGTTTAACGTACTTTCGTACTTTCATGGCTTTTTCTAAAGTTTCATAGTATGGAGTCTCAGAAAGAATAACAATTGCCTGATTTTTTGACTCCTCCATAAGGCGAAGCTCGTTCTTCTCCAAAATATCGGTTGCTACAGTCAGGATTCTAAGTGTCATGGAGCCTGTGGCTGAGCCAATATTTGTAGTATCTACCATCCGGTCAAAGGGGAAGTCGTATTCTTTGTAACGGTACTTCTTCGTGGTATAAATATCGCCAAACACCATTTGTCCAATACGCTCAACAATTGCGGAAGTATCAATTTGGGTATTATTGTAAATTTCTTTTTGAATATCTTGTTCCTCATCGGTCAGGAAATTATAGATATCGCCGCTTCTTCCTATGTAATTCTGACTAAGCAAACGATCCAGGCTCTTTCTAACTTTTTCTCTCATCTCAATTTTGTCGAGACTGATGTCGTCAGCCATAAGAATAACGATATTATCGAGGTTGGCCGGAATATCATCTACATAACGAATGAGATACAGTAGCTTTAATACATCCACATCTTGCTGTTCAATACCGTCTCCGTGATTGGCTGCTTTCTGGGCACGGTCAATAACAGAACGAATAGAACTGTCGAGGAATGAGTGCACCGTATCATAGAACAGATAGAACGGTGCTAATGCATATTCGGTTTTGTCTTGAATTTTCTGTGCAGCTTCCTGGAATCCGGAAAGCATGGAGCGTTCTCCACCGGAGAGGTGTTTTCCAACGTTTCCGTGCTTACGGATTTCGGTAAATACTTTCTGCATGATAATAAATTGATAAGGGACGAACGGGAAGTTTTTGACAAAATTCTGCGGGCCTGTATATCCCTTAATGTCTAATATAGCATCGGTAAAGCTGAACAGATTACGAAGAATGGATTCATTGTTTTTATAGACTTTCTCTAATGCCGGCTCCACTTCGGGTTTCTTTTTCAGAATACGTTTCTGAATAACTTCGTCTGCCGAAGAAGAGGTTAGGGAGAGTCTTGTTTTAAACCGGGCCTGAATGCGGGAAAATTCATCTTCACGGGCTTTAATCACTTCATCAATAGCTTCTTGACCGGTGCAAACGACCCAAATCTTGCCCTTACATTTACTTCCGATTTCTTCCACCAATGATTGCAGGTTAATAAGAAGACTTGTGTCGCCACCTACATACTGACCAACCTCATCTACCATAAATAATAAACGAAAATCATCAGGCTGTTGGCGAACATAGTCTTTCATTTCAGATACAAGTTGGGCAATACTGAAATCTACATTCACGTCTCTGTTGAACCAGTTATGGGCAGAGGTTTCACTCATGCCGAGTACTTCTTTTAATGTCTCAACTACATCATCTTCAAGGAATTCAAAGGCATCCCTGGATTCGAGCCAGGAAATTCCGTGTTTTTCTTCAAACACCTGGCGGAATTCATCAGTCTTTCCACGGTTTTTAACAAGTTGCTCTAATCTGACAACCTTCAGATTCTCTCCATAGAACCCGAGATATTTATAGAACATCTTTGCAAAAACACGGAGAACGGCAGTCTGATCCTTATCAATGGACCCTTCGATGTCAATATTAAAGAGGATGGTATCCGTATGGCCTTTCGTAACATTATCAATCAGCATAAAGGTAGCAGGATCATCTTCAAATTTCTTGCGGAATCTTTCTACCGTGCGGACACCCTGTACCTCTTGATTAGCAAGCAGGTATGACAGCATTTTCAAGAAGTGAGATTTACCGCTTCCAAAAAAGCCTGAAATCCATACACCAATGTCATCTGTGCTTTCATGAAAAGATTTTTCATAGTTATTGAAGAACGTTATGAAATGCTTTTTTAAATCACTGGTAATAACGTATTCTTCCAGTTCTTGAACTAGAACATCAGTAGTGTCTTGATTAACTTTAACGACCCCATTGATTTTACGATTAATATCTTCTTGAAATAACTCTCGGATAACCACGTTGCCCCTCCTTAAATTATGTTAAAAGCCCGGTAGTATGGATTTTTCTTCAGCCGGTTAAACAGTTGGACCTCCCGACCATCAAAGTTCCCGGGATAGAATACCAAAATAGGAATGTCTGAAAATTCGGGTTGCATGGCATTTAATACGTCATGCACGCGGATAAAAGGAAATACATCTCCGACTCCTGTAACGACCAATACATCTCCTTTTTTATGTGGTTCGTATTTCATTTTATTTACAAAGACTGTATTATTGGCCATATGGCTGATTTTATCCCGGATAAATTCTTTTCCTTTTTTGTTTTCTATATCGGGTATTGAATTTATAATGCGTTTCTCCTCACAAATGGAAAGAAACAGTTTATACAGGTTCTGTTCTATCAGATGGCAACGCATAGATGAATCTGTCATAATTTGCTCAATGAAATGTCTGACTGTCATTTCTTCAGAGGGGTCATAGCAAAACATTCTTATATTAACTTCATTACTTAATCCTTTCCCTTCAAGAAATTCAGAATCTTGAATTAGGATTTTGAGGCTTTCCAGTCTTTTGGTTAAATCGCTCAATTAATCCGACCTCCTTAAGAAAAACAATTGAATGCGGGCAAAGCAATTTCATCACCGTGTTCACGAATTGCATTTTCCAGTATCGGATGAAGCCATACGGGATTGAGAGTTGTCGCCTTTACACTATCCAAATATTCATTTTCCACCAGAGTTTTTTTGATGACCTGTTTCAACTTTACAATTGTTGAATCACTCCAAGACGCTACGTTGTCATCCTGTTCCTGCAAACGCAGAAAAAAACTATTCAAATCTATCTTACCGAAAGTATTGTCAGCTGACCTGTACTTCTCACCAATGACGGTAATCATAAAATCCCAAATTAACCGGTATTGTTTCATCATAGCAAACAAACATATTTGCTTTGATACGTCTGAAGGCTGTGTTGCTATAGCTTCTATTAAAGTAGGGTCATTCAATGCATCCAATCTTTTCAGACAAGCAATTGCCATTCTTTTTACAGACTTTTCAGTGGGGTACTGAAATAAATTATCTTCCATAATTTTGTTAACAATTTCTTCAGGGGTTAATTTATCTAAGATGAGTTTTGCGGTCGTTCTAACTTCATAAAATAAATATTGTTCCCTTGTTAAAACAGCACTATACGGACTTGCTTTTTGTAGAGATACTTTATGCTCTTTATTCATACAAATCCTCCAATTTTCTTTCGCCCGTCATTCTTAATTTCATCGTGTGAACCGGATTTTAATTATTTTACGTTTAGACTATATATGTATTATTTTTTATTATACAATATTCGTATTTTTATTTGTTTATATGTGTATATATTTCTTTAAGTTTTCATAAATTGCAGGTTTGCTTTTACTTGCGAAAGAAATACTGCATTAGCTATAAAAATTTGATGTTTTACCTTTTGTCATCTAAAAATATCTCACTTGTATATTATATGAATGAGCAGAAGAACTGCTTTTATATTAATCCGGGAACCGCTTATGTGGTTCTCTTTTTATTTGATGCCGGGAAGGTGGTTTATATGAATTGAAAGGAAAAGAAATCAAATTATTTGATGAGAGCGAACTCTTTGGAGAAACCATAGGTCTCTTGTCCAATTTGGAAGAAAGTTTGGACAGTTTGCTTGATGTGTTTGATGATTCACGGAATGAGATACGGAAAAGGCAAGCCCTCTTGCCAAAGGAAGCTAAAAGACTGTTTCAAAAAGGGGATCATATTGCCGTTATGAGGCTCTGTTATACACACCATGGTATATATGACGGAAAAGGAAAAGTCTATGAGTATAACAAGGGTAAAGTCATTCACCGTTCACTGGAATCTTTTGCCTCAGGGGATCTCCTTTATCTCATCAGTGATTCAGCAAGGTTTACGCCCGATGAAATTATTCGCCGTGCCAAAAGCAGGCTGGGAGAAGAGAATTACCATCTTTTATGGAATAACTGTGTTAATTTTGCAACGTGGTGCCGGTCAGGAGTACCACGGGAATAATGAAAGGAAAGAAAGCAAAAATGGAAGAAAAAATGGAAGAAACTTTGAACGATAAGCAGTGTCAGGAAATTGGAGAAGCGATTGCTTCTATTATTAAAGACTTTGGAAGATTAACATCCTCAGTCATTCGTTTTATGGAAGACATTGATATAGCTTGTGATAAAGCTTTGGCTTCTATAGATGATGGAGAAGTACCGGAAAAAGAGGAAGATATAAACGGCCCGCAAGATATAGATGAAGCCGAAGATATTTTTGATAAAGAAGACTTTACGGAATCAGGAAACGATGCTAATGACGAAACAGAATCCGCAGAGATCTGAATACACGGGGTGCCACTAGTTTGGGCACCCCATTTTTGTATATAAGGAGGAAAACAATGAAACAAGGTAAGAGTATTGAAGAACTGGGATTAGAGCTTAAAAGACAGCGTTTAGCAAGAAAAGATATCATAACGTCTACCAATAATTTGTCTTTTTACACAACCACAGAAGGAGTGTCGTATCTGTGCACTAGAAAGCCGGATAAAACGTGGGAGAGATACCTGGTCAGTGAATTAACACACAGGCAGATTGCTTCCAAGCTTAATATTCCTTTCCGCTACTATGAAAAGATGAGGGCAGAAAATCCCATGCTTTTGGACGAGAATATCATCAGTTGGTTCAAAAAGGATCCCCAGAAAAGAATGATTCGCACTATGGACCATACCGCAAGAGCATTTCTTTCCGACAGATACCGCCGTCTGGACAATATGGAGCTGTGTGCTTCTATTCTTCCCGTTATCAGGGAAATGAAAGGCGCAGAAATCAAGAGCTGCGAAGTAACTGATACCCACATGTATATCAAGGTGGTTAACCGCACCATGAAAACAGAAATACGCAAAGGTGATGCCGTACAAGCAGGCTTTATCGTAGCCAATAGTGAAGTCGGATTAGGCAGTTTAAGAGTAGAACCTCTGGTGTACCGTCTTGTCTGTGATAACGGTATGATAGCCAAAGATTTTGGAAAAAAGAAATACCATGCAGGTCGTCAGATTGCCTGTGAAGAAGATGCTTACGAACTCTATTCGGACGCCACACTTGAACAGGACGATAAAGCTTTCTTTATGAAAGTCCAGGATATTGTGCGTAGTGCCGTTGATGAAACACGGTTTAATTTAATAACAGACCGGATGAAACAAGCGGCTGATAGCAAAATACGTAATTCCACCGATGAAGAAATCCGTATACTGGCAGACAAGTTCCTGTTAAATGAAGAAGAGCAAAATGAAATTATGAGACAGTTCTTTATGGGCGGAGATAACACTTGGTACGGTCTTATTAACGCAGTAACCGCAGCGGGCAAAGAAATGGAAACCTATGAAAGAGCTACCGACTTGGAACGCATCGGAGGAGATATGCTTTCCATGCCCTTTGGCAGCAAGAAAAAATTACCTATCCTCAAAAAGGAGGAAAAGAAAACAAATCTTATCAAATACGCACCGATTGAAGAAATCCTTGCATAGATTCACTCTGCAAAAATCTAAAAGAAAGAAGGTGTTTTTATGCACTGGCTTGAACTCGCTATTGCTGTTGCCAAATTGGTAGACCAATTAAACGATGATAAATAACAAAAAGGAAAAACCGGCGCCGTTTCATAACAAGACTGCGCCGGTTTTGTATTTCAAGAAAGGAAGATATAATGCCCAACTGGTGTTTTACAGAATATATTTTCACCGGTCCTCTTAAAGAGTTGGAACGGTTGGAAAGAAATATTACAAAATGGACAGAAAAAAACTATGCTCCCAACGGTTTTGGTAAAGATTGGCTCGGAAATATTGCTGAAGGTGCAGGTATGGATTATACAAAAATTCCCTGCCGTGGTACTATCGGCAATTTATATATGCAGACTGACCAGGAAAGAAATAGAACCGGTCTGTACATAGATACGGAAACCGCATGGGTACCCCAACATGAACTGTGGGATTTCCTTATAAAAAAATATGCACCTCATACATCCTATCTTTATTATGCAGAAGAAGCGGGACTTGGATTATATGAAACCAATGATATTTTCCGCATGTACTTTGATTTTGACTACGTGGTGGACAGCTACTACGATTCCACGGCAGATGAAAAGATTATACGGTTTCAGGACTTCTTTCCTGAAGGGGCGAATTTTTGGAAAGATGAGGACTTGAATGTTCTCCTGGCTGATATTCTGCATAAAGAAGGAACAACTAAAGAGCTGATAGATGCATTTTCCACTTTGGAGAACTGTTGGTCCGGTGATTCTTTTGTTTATTTTCATGAGGTAGAACGGGTAGATAGTCCTATATCCAATGCTCCTTATCTGAAAGAGGGAGACGATTATGCCAGCTAAAGAATTTATTTGTCCTGACGGAAGCACTATATCCATTCCCCGCTGTCTTTCTCAATGCCCCCATAAAGAGAGATGCATGTTTTTACCTACATTGAGAGCCCTTGCCAATTCTCTTGACCGGAATCTGGATAAGCCGTCTGTGACGGAACTTATTGGCGGTACAAGAGAACTGTATCTGAAGAAAACGACATCTTATGCGGTAAATCCAATGAACCAGGTCTTTGCCCTGCACGGAACAGCTATACACTCTTTGCAGGAAGCCCAAACCTATGGAGAACTTCTGTCTGAGGAACGCCTGCATGACAACATTACGAGCGGTAAGTTTGATTTATACGGAAAGATTCTCACCGATACAGAGGATACCGTTTTAGGAGATTATAAAGTCACAAGCAGTTACAAGTTGATGAAAGCTTTAGGGTATTACAAAGTGGATGTCCCTACAGGAGATGTATATAAAACAGGTATGAGAAAAGGCCAACCCAAATATAGAAAAGAATGGCGGACCGATGGTGTAAAAGCTGTCTTTGAATGGGCTGTCCAACTGAATTACTACCGCATGCTACTTGAAAAGCAAGGATTCAAAGTAAGCAGAATGGAAATACAGGCTTTTTGCAGAGATTACGGACTTCAAACTGCCTCGCAGAGAAATATAACCAAGCCGGTCTACCTGATTCCTATTCATCGTATCAGTAATCACTGGTTGCGAATCTATATGTCAGCCAAAGCAGAAAGATTTCGTAAGGCTTTAGTAAATAAAAAACTGCCTCCTCCCTGCAATTCAAGAGAGTGGTGGAACGGAAGAAAGTGTACAGGCTATTGCGATGTAGCTAACCGTTGTCCTTATGGTTTAGCGTTAAAACAAAAACAGGAAAAGGAGGCTGTCTGATGGAAGAAAAAGAGTTAATACTATCTCCTATGATTGCTGAACAAATGATGCAGGATAAAGAATACAGCCGGGGAATATCAAAAATAATTGCCCGCTATCTCAACCATGATTATGGATACGTAACACCGGAACGAGTTGTAATTAATGACAGAATACTTGCTTTCCATAGAAAAGAAAGCACTGTTGGAACAAGAGAAGTAAGGACCCAGTCTCCCTTTGACCTTGTCTTTGCCAGATATGAAAATCCAATGAACAAAAGCAAGTCACTCATCTGGGTATTTGAAGAGGATCTCCCGGCCTGCTTCTATCCAAGAATCTGGATAATCAAACCGGAAGAATACAACAGTTGGTTTCTTCCTATGAAAGAGAGGAAAGTTTCCGCATAATGCACAGATACGAAATTGATTTACACAAACTATGTATTGTTCAAACAAAACGCATTGCAGATGACAGCAGAAATAAAAAATCAATTCACAAAAAGGTCATAGAATCTATCTGTCGCTTTCTTTCCCATGACTGGGGTGATGCTACAGAAAGCTCAAAGGAAATGAATGACCTGGCTCTGGATACCGGTGATGATATATTGGGGATTTACCCTGTATCTGAAAACAAAAAAATATGGCTCGTGTTAGATCCGTCAACAGGTATGAACAAAAAAAGAATTTTAACAATCATAACCACCCGTAAAACGGGTGGTTTGCTCTGACCCTATAAGGGTCTTCCT